>Ga0207416_1001011_pt1 | contig 40916 bp, 37 predicted proteins | sample PaiPotPPM11metaG_FD_184107 | JGI IMG/M metagenome (GOLD analysis project Ga0207416, IMG submission 184107) | Iron sulfur acid spring bacterial and archeal communities from Banff, Canada, to study Microbial Dark Matter (Phase II) - Paint Pots PPM... ...
GGGTATGGGCATGGGTATGGGCATGGGGCCGGATATGGCGTGGAATACGGCCGAGCCGCGATCCATGGGCATTCTCACCGTTGATATTGTTGCCACCAACAAAAAGAAATTGGTCTGGCGTGGCCAAGCCACGGTGGATGCCGTTTCCAACAAGCAAGCAGGTGATGAAAAACAGGTTCTGAAATCAGTTCAGAAGATGTTCAAGCTGTATCCTCCGCCCAAGGAAAAGAAGTAGATGTAAAGCCGGGCATAAGGACGGCTTCCAGCAGGGTCTAGCCTGCATTATTCATGAACAGGGCGGCATCTTGCCTGAACCGGTGGAAATGCAGCTCTGCGATCACTGGTACCAGAAACCCGTTCGGCACACTGTCATTTCTGTGCGGGGACCGAAATTGCCTTTGAAACCGCATGAAATTTGGCTCGGCCGCAATTGGGCCACAAAATTCATGAATAAAGCGGGCTAGCCTTTGCCCCGCGATTTCACTGGAGTTTCACCCCTTCCGGACGGGTTTGTAAACCCCCAGCTTCCGTCTTATCAGAGCGCCCGCTTTCCGCTTGCGCTGACGCCTTCACCCGTTCAATTGTCTCACGCTTCAGCCGCTCGTATGCGATTTCAGTCTCGGTTGTGAAATCGGCGGCCTCGCGCACGACTTTCAGGAGTTGTAGGGCCGCGTCGCTCTCAAAGTCACCAGCCTCACGCAGGAGGGCCGTTGCAGCGTCGCTCTGCTGCTTGCCTTCTTCTGCCCGGGCCGGCAAAATGTCGCTGGGAATCCAACCCACCAAACTCAGCATGCACTGGCGGGTTTCCGAGGCAAGCTCCGCCGCAAGCTGCGCGTATCGATCATTGCACAGCGCTGCCGATGGGGGCAGTGGTGCGCGTGGAACTCTCTCCCAGTAGACTCGGCAGAACTCACAGTGGAGTAAAAAGACCCATTGCCAGGCGCTCTCGCCCTCCGCATATAGGCCAAATTGCTTTTTGTGGATCTCGATATGAGATGGTTGATAATGGAAGACGCTGTTGCGATAGCGCTTGAGAAGATCTAGGTATCGCGGATTCGCCGCAAGCAGCTCGTCAACAGAGCGATCCGAGAGGGGCCCCTGAGGCCAACCCTCGACAACCACCCACAGACTGGCGTAGTAGGCCGACTGAAGGGCGATGAGCTCCCAGCCTGCCTCCATCTCGTCCGATTGGAACTTGCTCTCTCTCCATGCCAAATAGTGGCGCCTGTGCAGATCGGCGGAGTGAAGGTACCGCGCCCAGCACACGAACCGCTCAAAGCGTTCTCGGTCGAACCCGAGAAGGGGCGCCAAGAAATCAAGAACATCAGATAACGGATTGGTCTCCACTGTTCCCCGCACCGAGCCTGGTCGCCGAAAATTGGCCCCTCGTTACTCTACCTCAGGCCATTCGCGAATATCCACAAAATGGCCGGCAATGGCGGCCGCTGCTGCCATCATGGGGCTGACCAAATGAGTGCGGCTGCCTTTGCCCTGCCGGCCTTCGAAATTACGATTGGAGGTGCTGGCGCTGCGCTCCCCGCTTGGTAAGACGTCCGCGTTCATGCCGATGCACATGCTGCACCCGGAATCCCGCCACTCAAACCCCGCGTCCTGGAAGATGCGGTCTAATCCTTCCTTTTCCGCCTGCGCTTTCACGCCGCGCGATCCAGGAACCACCAGAGCCTGTTTCAGGTTGGCAGCCACTTTCTTTCCCGCCACTACTTGAGCAGCCAGCCGCAAGTCTTCAATGCGCGAATTGGTGCAGGAACCGATAAAAACGCGATCCAGGGAGATTTCCACAAGGGGAGTGCCGGGCTTGAGCCCCATGTACGCCAATGCCCGTTCGGCGGCCTCGCGGTCCACCGGGTCGGCAAACGACTCCGGGTCCGGAATGCAGCCTGTGACATTTGTCACCATGCCGGGATTAGTGCCCCAGGTGACTTGTGGCGCAATCTCGGCAGCCTGAAGCTCCACAACCTCATCATAAGCCGCATCCGAATCGGAAACGAGCGACTTCCAATAATCGACCGCGACCTGAAAATCCTTGCCGCGAGGGACAAAGGGCCGGCCTTCCATGTAAGCGAACGTGGTTTCATCGGGCGCCACCATGCCCGCGCGCGCGCCAGCTTCGATGGACATATTACAGACCGTCATGCGGCCTTCCATGGAAAGCTCGCGAATGGCCTCGCCCGCATATTCGATGACGTGGCCGTTGCCGCCGGAAATTCCAATCTTTCCAATAATGGCCAGGATAATGTCCTTGGCGGTGACGCCGCGCGGCCGGTGTCCGTTCACTCGCACCAACATGGTCTTGGATTTAAACTGCGAGAGGCACTGAGTGGCCAACACGTGCTCAACTTCACTGGTGCCGATGCCGAAGGCCAGCGTGCCGAAGGCGCCGTGCGTGGAGGTGTGACTGTCACCGCAGACAATCGTCTGGCCAGGCTGAGTGATTCCGAGCTCCGGGCCAATGATGTGCACGATGCCCTGGTGAGGGTTGTGCATGTCAAACAGCGTCACGCCCGTTTCCTTGCAATTGTGCGCCAGAGCGTCAAATTGCGCGGCGGCGATGGAGTCCGTTAAGGGAAGATTGCGGTTCTTGGTGGGGACGGAATGGTCCATCACCGCGAAGGTCAAATCCGGCCTGCGAACTTTGCGGCCCGCCACTTTTAGGCCGGAAAATGCCTGGGGTGACGTTCCCTCGTGGATCAGATGCCGGTCGATGTAAATCAGCGACGGCTCGCCTGGCGCCTCGTGAACGGCGTGGGCTTTCCAGATTTTTTCATACATGGTCAGTGGCGGCATGGCTTTAATACTCCAAGAGAGGAAATGCGGAGAAACTTCGGCCTGAAATGGCATTATACGCCATTGCCGCTGGGACCTTCAAAGCTTTCCACGCCGATGTCCCCGGTCAACTTTCGAACTTGACGTGGTGCGCACTTCCGTCATGTATGCAAGACATTTGTCTTGCACCCGCTTGGGCTCTCAGCCGCAATCCCAGCCAGTTTCCTGCCCTTTGGCTCTTGGCAGGCCGGGATGGTAGGCGGTTCGACACCTCCCCAGCGGGCCAGCCCCCGCCTTGCGGGCAAGAGTGGTGTTTCCGTGGCAATGAATTAGCACCGGAGGGCAAGAAACAAGCAAGGAACTCCTGTTAAAGCCTTACAAAATATTACCGAATAGATGTTGACTTACTAATTATTTACTTATATGCTTAGTACGTATTTTAAGAGCTAATGAGGCGGTTATGGTCCTGGGTACCGCTTCGCATGGATCGCGGCATAAACATTTCTTCTTCGGCCTGGCGGGAAATACGCCGCACTCAACCAAGAGGGCTGTGCAGGGCAATTCCAGCTTGGGTTCGACTCATGAGGTTGGAACGTGAACAGTGAGGGTCATGGCCAGATGGTCGCTCAACCACAGAGTGATGGGAGCAAATTGACTGGCTTCGAGACGGGCATTCATCGCGTCATGTTAGAACCCAAAGCGGACACTGCCGGATGTTCACTGGAAATCGTGGGAACGCGCTTTTTGCTGAAGTCCCAGAACCCGGACGGAGGCTGGGGATTTCAGCCGGTCTTGAGTAGCGCCACGGAGCCAACAGCGTGGGCCATCATGGGGCTTGAGGCTTTCATCGGTCGTGCTGAATGCCGTCAAGCTTGTGAAAAGGGCATGGCCTGGCTTGAGGACTGCCAACTGAAGGATGGATCATGGCCTGCGCACCTCGGACAACGTGAAGGATGCTGGGTCACCTCAGTGGCTTGCCTGGCACTAGCCTCAAAGCTTGACGAGGGCATCGCAAAACGTGCTGAAGTTCTTAGCAAGGGACTTCGCTGGCTTTTGAATGACTGGCCCGGCGAGGGAAACCTGTGGTGGCGGCTTCTAAGAATGTTGGAAGGGTCAAACCTCGGAAGGCCCCGGGGCTGGAGCTGGACCCCAGGGACAAGTGGCTGGATTGAGCCGACGGCTCAGGCCTTGCTGGCGGTGCAAGCCGCCCCGCCAGAGTTGTACCCTCGCGGCACAAAGAAACGCATTCAAATGGCACAGGCCATGCTGCTTAATCAGGCGCTGGCCTCGGGAGGATGGAACTCCGGCAGTTCGGAAAGCTACGGCTATGCCGGTCGTCAGCAACCAGGGCCAACCTCGTGGGCGCTAATGGCTCTAAGGAGCCAGGAACAAGGCCAAGAGATCGCCGCGGGGCTGGAGTGGCTCCAGCAAATTCATACCAGTTTGAACGGGTTCTTTTCCTTTAGTCTAGCGTGTTTATGCCTGAATTTCTGGGAAGTTCCATACGATATCAGCCGGCTTCAAAATACCTTTTTCACTCGAATTTCCCCCGGTGCCGTCATGGAAATGGGATGGACCTTATTGGCCATTTCTCCGCCAGAGGAAAGCCCCCTCGGACGGTGGCGAGGGTTGAAATCATGAGCGGCAGAAGAAACTCGCTATTGCCGCCCCACCAGCGTCCGGTATCGCGGGTGTGCATCCAGCGGGCAGAGAGTTATTCGGCAGATCTAGTGGGTGTACTCATGGAAGGCCTACAGAATTTTCACATTCCAGTGCGGGGGAAATCCGTGCTGCTGAAACCGAACTTTGTAGGGTTGGATTCGACGGGCGCCATGAACACTTCTCCCGCCGTGGCCGGAGCGGCGCGCGAAGCTTTCCTGCGGCTGGGAGCGAACCGCGTGATCGTGGCCGAAGGTCCGGCGCTGGAGCGGGATACGGAGGCCATTCTGGAAAGTATGCGGCTGCGGGATTACATCGGGTCACTGGACCGCAATTTTACAGATCTGAACACAGACCACGTCTGCCAAGTTGAGCTGCGGACTCGCGCGTCCAACCTTCGCCGCCTTTACCTTCCGCAATCCGTACTCGGTGCAGACTTCGTAGTCTCGATGCCAAAGCTGAAGACCCACCGCTGGGCCGGCGTTACGCTTTCGCTCAAGAACCTGTTCGGCATTGTCCCGGGCAGCTGCTATGGCTGGCCTAAGAACATCCTGCACTGGGCTCAGATTCCGCGGGCCATTCTGGACATTGCGAGCACGGTCCGGCCCGATTTTGCAATCGTGGACGGGATTGTGGGGATGGAAGGGGAAGGTCCTTTGGACGGAACGCCGAAAAAGACTGGGCTTCTGGTGATAGGCGACGATCCGGTGGCCGTGGACGCAACGTGCGCCAGGATCATGGGGATCCGGCCTGAGCGCATTGGCTATCTCAAGGCGGCCGGTTGTCTCCTGGGCCATCTTCGGGAGGAAAACATCCGGCAACTTGGCGAAAGGATTGCGAATGCCAAGTCCCCCTTTGAGTTGCCCGCGCAGTTTAAGAAACTGGCGGAAGCTTCTGAGAAAACACTTATGAAGGCTGGTGTTTGCTGATGACGAAATGGAGTCCATCTGGAATGCAAGGTGTCTTCCGATTGAAATGCTGGCGCCGCTTGGGCCCGGACGAAAGGGGGTCCGAGATCGTTGAAGTAGCAGCCATCGTGCCCCTGTTTTTCCTTCTGCTGATTGGCATCTTCTGGTTCGGACGCGCATACAACATTTACGAGACGATCACGCGGGCTGCGCGCGAAGGGGTGCGCGTGGCCGCTGCTCCAACTTGCGCCAAGTGCGGGAACGCAGCGCCTTCGGCGACCCAGGTGGTGGCGGCGGTGGACAATGCCCTGACCGCGTCTGGGATTGATCCGTCCCAGATGCAGGGATACAATTATCAGGTTTTTCAATCGCTCAGCACCCCTGGGGCATGTCCTCAACCCCCCACTTTACCTACAGCGCCACAAGTATGTGGCGTGGTGGTCAGTTTCACCTATCCTTTCAATTTTAGATTGCCGTTCACGAGTATCAACTCCGTGGGTCTCGCGGCTGAAGCCCGCATGAAGGAGGAGTACTGATGGCGCCCAAGCTATTTGTCTTCGCGCCGGCTGTGGTGGCCAAGATTATTCGAAGGTTCAAAACTCTCGCCACGGGCAGCGAGGGCGCAGCGCTCGTGGAGTTTGCCATCATCATGCCGTTCCTGGTGGTGATGGCCGTGGGAATCTTTGACTTCGGATCAGTTTACGTCCTGAAGGACCATCTGACGCAGGCGGCGCGCGAGGGGGCGCGCATCGCCGTGAGCGAGCCGCGCGACCTGACCACGGCATCGTGCAATTTAGGTGGCACAGTCTACAACTCTCCCTGCTCAGTAGCGGCGGCGATGGCGGCGGTGGCTACCGATTTAACGGATCAGAATGTTAGCGGTTGTGTCATCAATCCGGCGGGAGCCCCGGCCGGTAATTTCACATGGAATTTCACATCGGCCAGCACGGGATGTGGCGGCAATCCAATTCTGGCTATCGAGCGGGACGTGCAGGTGACGAGCGGGAACGCGACGCTGCTCTGCACGCGGGTGACGCTGAATTATCCGCAAAGCTGGGGATTTGCCTCCGTCATCAAGCTGCTGGCTCCCTCAGCGAATTTCCCTTCTTCCTTTTGGATCACGGCCAGTACCGTGATGCCCAACCTGAACTGAGGGGAAGATGAAGTGAGCGGCGAGTCACCCACGGTTCCGGACACAGCCAATGAGCGGGGTGTTGCTCTTTGGATGGTGGCTGCGTCCCTGGTGATGATTCTGGGCATGGCGGCTATGGCAATTGATCTTGGCAACTTGTACGTGGTTCGCAACCAAGCGCAGGGAGCAGCGGACGCCGCTGCGCTTGCCGGAGCCCAGGCGATTGCCAACTCGGGATTCACCTCCGGCCTGGTGACTCAAGCCACTGCTTCCTCGCTCGCTATCGCCCAGGCCATTGCGGTAGGAAGTCAAAACTTGGTGGGCGGCGCTTCCGCTCAAATTCAAACCCCGGATGTGACGGTGGATTTTTCTCAAGCCAGCGACCCTCGCGTCACAGTGATGGTGAACCGCACGGCGGCGCGCGGCAACGCCATGCCGACCTTTTTCGCGGCGGCTCTCGGCATCCATCAGGCGGATGTTACGGCGCAGGCGACGGCCGAAGCGTTCAATCCTTCTTTCGGAGGCCCAGCGACCGCAGCGCCTTGTATTAAGCCGTGGCTGATTCCCAACTGTGATGAGACACGAACGGTACCGAGTCCCTTGGATGCCAACTGCAACTTCGGCGGAAATCAGAAATTTGATTCGTTCATCAATCCTACGACTGGAGCCATCCTGCACCCTGTTTCCTTCACACAAGGCGGAGCAATCGGAGAGACTCTTTCCTTCACCCCGGTGACCCCGGCTGGCATTTCGGGCCCCGGCGACTTCTATCCGCTGGCGCTCGGGAACGGCTCGTATCTCACCAACATTGAACATTGCAATCCGGTTCCGTTGACTTGCGGTAGCGCGGTTCGAACCTTAGCCGGAAATCAAGCCAATCCCACCATGAGCGGCGTTGAATTCTTAATTCATGCCAGGGGAATGGGATTGGGTCAAGGTCAAGACTCAGTCAATAACTTGGTAAATCCTCCTTTTCTGATTACGGCCGGACCGTCCAATCCCTACGCGCCGCCGGGTTCAAGCATTGTTTCGAGCGACTCGATCGATTCCTTTCCCCTGTATGACGCCCACCCTATGAGGCCCGGTGGCCAGTCCGGAACGATCATCGGTTTTATGCAACTCTTTATTTCAGGCGTGCAGCAGAACGGAGTTCTTACGGGCGTGGTGTTGAATATTGCAGGATGTGGCACAGGCCGCAGCGGGGCGAACGCCGTCGAAGGCACGGAGCCGGTCGCCGTCCGGCTGGTTGAGTGATATGGGTCCATGAACGCCGTCAGAGTGTTCCCGAATACGGCTGCAAGCTCTGCCGCGGAAGGCGTTGAGGCGCCGCGCCCGCTGGCATGGACATTCTCTTTTCCGGTGCTGCTCGGAGCCATGCTCGTGGCCGGAACTTGGGCGGGTGTCCGGCTGCGCCTCCCTGACCCGGACACGTGGTGGCACGTCGCTGTAGGACAGAGCATCTTGGCTCTTCGTGCGTTGCCGGTAAGAGATGTCTATTCCTTCACGGCGCACGGCAGCCCCTGGATTGCTTATGAATGGTTAGGCGAGGTGGTGATGGCAGTTGGAGCGAGAGCCGGCGGGCTTGAGGGCATGGAGAGTCTGCTGTTTGCGCTGTCAGGAATTCTGATCCTTCTGCTTTGGGCATTCGCTTACCTCCATTGCAGAAACGTGAAAGCGGCATCTATCGCGTGTGTCCTCCTGCTTCCTTTGGCTGGAGTTGTCTTTTCTCTCCGGCCTCAACTGCTGGGCTATGTCTTTCTGCTGCTCACGCTGATCGTTCTGGAAAAGTACCGGCAGGGTTCGAGGAAAATCCTCTGGGTGCTTCCACCGCTGTTTGTGCTGTGGGTCAACACTCACGGCAGCTTTGTGCTGGGGCTTTTCGTAATTGCCCTCTACTTGGCTTCGGGCCTCTGGGGATTTGAATATGGGCCGGTCGAAACCGTGCAATGGACAAAGAGGCAACGGATCGAGCTTGAGCTAGTGTTCTTGCTATCTCTGGTTGCGCTTACGGTGACACCGTATGGTACGAAACTCGCAGCATATCCCTTGGAGATGGCTCTCTTACAGCCCCTGAACATCGCCAACATCGCGGAATGGCAGCCGCTTTCCTTCAAATTGGCGATTGCCAAGTTTCTGTTAGGACTCTTGCTGGCTTTCCTGGTAACGCAATGGGTGGTTCGAATGAAGTGGAAGCTCCGGGATCTGGCGCTGTTCCTGTCCGCTCTGGTGGCCACTTGCCTTCACCTCCGGTTTACCTTCTTTCTGGTGGCGGCCACAGCTCCGGTTCTGGCCAAGCTGGCGGGGCGGTGGATGGACGGCTACCAGCCACAAAAGGATCGATACGCGCTCAACGCTTTCCTACTGGCGGCGCTTGTGACCGTGGTGGTCACCACCTTTCCCTCGCGGCGAAAACTTGACCAATTGGTTGCTGAGAATTATCCGGCGGGAGCGGTTCGATACCTGCAGATCCATCCGCCCGTGCCCCATCTGCTCAACGAATTCGGGTGGGGTGGATACCTGATCTGGAAACTGGGGCCAAAACAGAAAGTGTTCATTGATGGAAGGACGGATCTTTACGAGTATGCTGGCATATTTTCGGACTACCTGCATTTGGAGAGGTTGGCGCCGGATACTCCTTTCATCCTGCGGAAATACCGGGTTGGAGCGTGCTTGATCCGGCCGGACGTTCCACTGGCAACGTTTCTGGCAGCTTCGAAACGGTGGCAGAGAGTTTATCAGGACGGCGTGGCGGTCCTCTATGTCAAGAGGAACAAAGTCCCTGGAAAATACTCAGAGTCGCAGGCCTCACAGCGGGGCTTGGCGAAGATGATCACCCAATGAACGGTTAGCAAAACATCAATGATCTTTGGGAGGCAGACCTTCCTCGTTTGGTTCAACTAATTCGCAGCACCGGCATCATCCATCTTTACTTTTATCATTTGAATTCAGTGGAGAGGAGAAGAAGCTATGAAAAACCTGTTCGTGTGGTTTTGGAAAGAGGAAGAAGGACAGGATTTGGTGGAATATGCACTGTTATTGGCCCTGCTGGCGCTGGCAGCGATTGCCACTCTGGGAACTCTTGCGAACACGATTAAGAACGTTTTTACCCATGCAGCGTCGAACCTGACGACCACAACAACATAAAGCTGCTGGCGAAAAGATTGGAGTGTGAAGGAATTCAGATCAACCAATTCAAAGCCTGCAGCGAGTTTTGTCAGGACTTCCGAATTGGGCTTCTGGAATTGGTCTAGTGCGAGACTGGCTAGGTGCAACCGGGTTATGAAAGAGTTTGAAGGATTCCAATGGAATAGCGAGGCCATAATTTTTCAGTGAGAAAACAGCCCCCGCCGTTAGTTAACTCACACTCAGCACAGGCACCATCCATCTTTCTTTTGGGATTTGAATTCAACGAAGAGGAGAAGAAGCGATGAAAAAGCTGCTCCTACGGTTTTGGAAAGAGGAGGCAGGACAGGATTTGGTGGAATACGCGTTGTTATTGGCATTGCTTGCGCTGGCAGCGGTTGCCACTTTGGGAACACTTGCCAACACGATTAAGAACGTTTTTAGCAGCGCAGCGTCCAACCTGACGACCACAACATAAGGCTGCGCAGCGGGGGCCGAGTGGTTAACAGAGAGTTTGAAACATGCAATGGTCCGGATGGATTGGCGGCGTGCTTTTGGCGCTGGTTGCGGGGTGGATTGACCTGCGAACGCGGAAAATCCCCAATTGGTTAACCGTGTCAGGGTTCATGATGGGATTTGGGGTTAACGCGATCCTCGCCCGGGATCAGGGTGCGGAAACGAGCTTGGAGGGCGCCACCCTAGCCTTGGTGGTCCTCCTGCCTCCGGTACTGTTGCGGGGGCTGGGCGCAGGTGACTGGAAGCTGATGGGGGCTTTGGGCGCCTGTTTGGGACCGTGGCGAGTGACGATGGTGCTGTTGATGAGCGCAGTGGTGGCTGGTTTGATGGCAGCGGTACAAGTGATCCGCGAGAAGCGGGTGAAGGAGACGGTAAGGAACATGGCGACCCTTTTGCACGGCATCTTTATTTTTGGGGCCCAGCCCACTTCACCTGTTTCCCTCGATAGTCCGGGCGCATTGGCCCTGCCCTTTGGAGTGGCGGTTGCAATCGCTACCCCACTGGGCTTTTGCGCTAGCCAATTATTGAAGCCCTGGTAAAGGGATTTTGGAGACGCCTGCGCAATTTCAATTTGGGAAACACATGAGATTTCCATTCAGCGGGCAGCAGTCAGCATTCTGCCACCAGCAGGACCAACATTCCGCTGCGGCTGACGGCTGAGCGCTGATGGCCTTTCCCTTAAAAGGCTTAGGCATTGAGCATTAAACGGACGCTGATTTCGCTAGGTTTGGCGCTGGTGATTGGCTTAGTAGCCGCCTCGCTGGTTTACCGGCAGCTTAAGAAGGCGGAATCCGGACAAGCCATTCCTTCGCAGCAGATCGTCGTTGCAGCGAAAGCAATGCCCCTTGGGACTCTACTGGACGATTCCGATCTGCGTGTCATCCCTTGGCCTTCTCAGGACACCTTGGCGGGCGCGTTCAACAATCCCAAGGATTGCGAGGGACGGGCGCTAATGGCCCCCGTTGCGGAAAATGAGCCGATTCTTGAGGCCAAGCTGGCGCCGCGCCAGGCCGGAGCCGGCCTGCCCGCCGCCATCCCAGTGGGCATGAGGGCTATTTCCGTTCCTGTAAACGATGTTGTTGCCGTGGCTGGCTTTGTCACTCCAGGGACGATGGTGGACGTGCTAGTGACCGGCCAAGCACAAAATGGTTCCCAACAGGACAGCATGACCAGCATCGTTCTTGAGGATGTGCGGGTGCTGGCGGCCGGAGAAAAAGTGGAACAGGACCAAGCAGGAAAGCCGACTCCTGTCTCCGTGGTCACGCTGCTCGTGACTCCTGAGCAAGCGAACAGGCTCACAATGGCGACAACAGAGGGCCAGATTCATCTGACCCTTCGTAACACGATCGATTCCTCGATCGTCTCACCCCGGACGGTTTACCGTGACAACCTGTTCAGATTACCGCCTCGGGCTACGGTGATGGTCCAACAGCCGGCTCCCATCGTGGAAAAACAGGACAAAGGGCCGAAACCTTACGAGGTCGAGGTGATTCGGGGTGACAAGCGGGTCCTAGAGCCCTTCCCGAACTCGCCACCCAAAAATGACCCAAAGTAATGATTGCTAAAGGGATAGCTGCAAGGCGAATGATGGAAAGATGGGCGCAATCTGGCTTGAGAATGCTCTGGATGCTCACCGCCTCCGGGTTGGTCTTCGTCGTGGGTTTGGGCTTGGCTCAACCGTTCGGGGCGAGGCCCCTCGCCGCTGCGAGTAATCCGGCTGTGCCCCAAGCCAACAAGCCCGCGCCCCAAGGCGGCGCCATGCCGGAAGCTCTGCATCTGCTGGTGGGGCAGTCGATGGTCATCAACCTGCCGGAGCGCGTTACGCGAGTTTCCATCGCCGATCCCAACGTTGCCGATGCTTTGATTGTTACTCCCCAGGAAATCCTGCTGAGCGGCAAATCACCCGGGGAAGTTTCACTGGTGATCTGGAAAGAGTCCGGCGAGAGCCAGATTTTCAATATTTCGGTTGATTTGAACATCGGTGGGCTAGCGCAAAGAATCCGTGAAATTTTCCCCAATGAGAACGTGAAAGTTTCTTCAGCCAAGGAGGTGCTGACTCTCTCCGGAGATGTTTCATCGCAGGGTGTCGAAAAAAAGGTGATGGAAGTCGCATCCGCAATTTCCCCCAAGGTCGTGGACCTCATGCAAATTCCCGTTCCGGCGGCTAACCAGGAGATTCTTCTGAAAGTGAGGTTCGCTGAGGTCGATGAGACGGCGATCCAACAGCTTGGAGCCAACTTGATGAGCCTGCCCGGCGCGAAAATTATTGGGAGTACTTCAACCCAGCAGTTCTCGCCCCCCCAGACTTTGCCACAAACTGGGCTCACGAATGCCCCCGGCCTTTTCACGCTCAGTGACTTGCTGAACGTCTTTCTGTTCCGTCCGGACCTGAACCTTGCGGCTACCATCCAGGCGCTCGAGCAGGAAAACCTGCTACAAATTCTCGCCGAACCCAATCTTCTTACGGAAGTGGGAAAGAAGGCCAGTTTTTTGGCCGGTGGAGAATTCCCATTTCCGGTCGTGCAGGGCGGGACGAATTATACGTCTGTCACGATCGAGTTCAAGGAGTTCGGCGTGAAGCTGGAATTTATCCCAACGCTTTCACCCAGCGGATTGATCCACCTGCACGTTCTGCCGGAGGTGAGCTCGCTTGATTTTTCCAATGCGCTCACTATCTCCGGTTTCCTGGTACCTGCCCTTTCTACGCGGCGTGTGGATACGGAAATGGACTTGCGCGATGGACAGAGCTTTGCCATCGCTGGGCTCGTGGATAATCAAGTCACCCAGTCCCTGGAGAAGATTCCGGGGATTGGGAGCATCCCGGTGCTCGGCAAGTTATTCCAGAGCAAATCGGTGAACAAAACGAAGACGGAATTGTTGGTGATGGTGACGCCATACCTGGTGAAGAATGGAAGCATCCAGCCGCAACCCAAGTTCCCAGTGCCGTTTCTTGATTCCCCGCCTCCAGCCAAGACGAAGTCCGCCGGGCAGAAGTGAGCGCCGGGATTTTCGGAGCTGTGGAGAAGAGATCATAAACGGAAGCAGGCCCTGGCGCAGTCCGGCGTACCAGGACACGTTCTCGCACGGTCGCGGAACAGGCTTTGCGGGAATGACGAGGATCGTGTCTATCCGCTCTGCCACCGGATGAGTTACATTGATTTCTAAGGATCGAGGAGCTAATCCATGCAAGGCATGTTGACCGCAGTCATCGTTAGCGATGACACTCAAAGCAGTGCTTCACTACGGGCGGCTTTACAACAGACGGGCTTGGTGGCGTCTGTAACTGAATGGGAGCAGCCGAGCCGGGGGGATTGGGCGCTGAATCCCTCTACTCCCATTCCGGAAGTGGTGGTCTTGGATTTGCCACGTGATCCCGATTCAGCACTTGCATTCGCGGCGCAGGTCCGCCGGCAAAGACCCAACACCAACCTGGTCGCCTGCTCATCTCTTTCCCAGCCTGATCCGGCCCTCCTGCTTCAGGCCATGAGGATCGGTGTCCAGGAATTCCTGCCGAAGCCAATCCAGTTGCTTCCCTTGAAGGAAGCACTCACGCGCTTCCTGCAGTCCCGCGGCGCATTCGACACTCACCAGGAGCGCAAGATCATTGTGGTTATGGGATCGAAGGGGGGAGTGGGCGCCACCACCGTCACGGTCAACCTGGGCGTACAGCTTGTTCATGCAACCAAGAAGCGGGTTCTGGCTCTCGACTTTGGCCGGCCAATCGGAGAGGTCTCTCTGCTATTAGATGTGAAACCACGATTTACCATCCGTGACGCTATGGAAAACCTCGAACGGTTGGACAGCCACTTCCTGGAAGGATTGCTTGAGCAACACAAGAGCGGGCTGCAGGTTCTGGCGGGGGCCACATTCGCCGATGACTGGCAGCGCCTTACAGTCGCATCCCTCGTCCGCCTGCTGAGCGTCGCCGAAGTCGGGTATGATTTCATTATCATCGACCTTGGAACGCTTTATTCCTCTGAATGGAAGCCCGTCCTCGAATCGGCTCGCGCCATTTTGATGGTTGCGCAAGCGGACGTGCCCTCGCTCTGGCCGCTGGAACGCCACCTGATCGCATTCAACTCTTTTGGTGTGGACTCCAACCGTTTGCACGTCATCATCAACCGGTGGCACAAACAGGACGAAGAAGCCATCAAGAGTGTGGAGAAGCTGGTGAAGCGGGCCATCTTTGCGCGACTTCCCAATGATTACCGGCAAGTAAGTGAAGCCACAAATATGGGCGTTCCTCTAGGCAAAGAAAAGTCGAACGGCTTGGTAGCCCGCTACCACGAAATCGCAACAAGGTTGGCGGGAACCCAGGTTGCCGCAAGGCCTTAAGGGAACCGGCCCAGCGGGCTTGAATAGAATCCGGCGAAGACCGATTGACATGGGCATGAATTGAACAGTCTTGATGCTGGCGTTCCACATTGGGAAAAGGGGGCTTGGCGCGGGACAAAACGGATGTCTTTTCTGGTTGTAAGCCATTGAAAATACAAGGAGCCATGCGCATGGAACCAGCGAAACTTCCTGGCTAGTAAGTTGCATGAGGATTCCTATGGAAGGAACCTCATGACAACATCTACAGTCGTTACACCCTTTGACTTGAATTCGGTCAAAGCGAATATTCATCGCCGGCTGATCCAGCAACTGAACCTGGAACGTCTGACGCGGATGGACCGTGAAGCGGTCCAGAAGCAGTTGCGCGAGGTAATTGAGGCGCTGGTGGGAGAAGAAACTGCTCCCATGACCCGCCAGGAGCGGGATCGCATTACGGAAGAGGTCCTGGACGAGGTTTTTGGCCTCGGCCCGCTCGAACCGCTCCTGAAAGATCCGACGGTTTCGGACATTCTGGTGAACAGCTATCGCCAGGTTTACGTGGAACGTAACGGACTTCTGGAGCGGACTGCGGTCCAATTCCGGGATGAGGCGCACTTGATGCTGATCATTGACCGCATCGTTTCTGCGGTTGGGCGCCGCGTGGACGAATCATCTCCGATGGTGGACGCGCGCCTGCCGGATGGCTCGCGCGTGAATGCCATTATTCGGCCACTCGCCGTGGATGGCCCTTGCGTTTCCATCCGCCGGTTTGGCAGCCGCCCTTTGACCGAGGATGATTTGATCGAGAAAAAGTCCCTGACGCCTTACATGCTGGAGTTCCTTCGCGGCTGCGTGCGCGCCCGCTTAAACATTCTGGTGTCGGGAGGAACCGGATCCGGCAAGACGACGCTCCTCAATCTGTTGTCTTCCTACATTTCGAACCGGGAGCGAATCGTCACCATTGAGGATGCGGCTGAACTCCAGCTTCATCAGGAGCACGTGGTGCGTTTAGAAACCCGCGCCGAAAATATCGAAGGGAAGGGCGCCGTCCGGCAGCGCCAATTGCTCATTAACAGCCTGCGAATGCGGCCTGATCGCGTGATCATGGGCGAGGTCCGGGGCGAGGAATCGCTGGATATGCTCCAGGCCATGAACACCGGGCATGATGGCTCGATGACGACAGTTCACGCCAACACTCCGCGGGATGCCTTGCAGCGGCTGGAAACGATGGTGGCCATGGCCAATCTAAACATTCCCGAAAGCGCTACCCGCCGCCAGATTGCATCTGCCATCAATATCATCGTTCAGATTGCCCGCATGAGCGACGGCAATCGCAAATTGGTAGCCATCTCCGAGATTACCGGCATGGAGGGAGAGGTTATCAGCACTCAGGATATCTTTACATTCCAGAAATCAGGAATTGGCGAAAATGGGGAAGTTCTGGGTGAATTCACCACCACAGGATTCCGTCCGGTGTGTACGGAGCGGATCGAGCGGGCGGGAGTCCGTTTTCCAACTGAGATGTTTGGCCGGTCTATGGCCTACTGAAGGTTGCACATGCCCCTTTTCTGGGCGGTTGTGACGTTCGCAAGTTCGGCGGTTGTGGCGCTACTCTTGATGGCAGCGCTGGGAAGCGGACAGCATTACCAGGTCGCGGCGCGCCTCCGTGCCATTGACCGGGCCTCACAAAACTTACAGGACCTGGGCAATTCCAGCCTGGTGAAAAGTGACCGGCTCAGTGACATTGCCGGACTGAACCGCCTGCTCCTGCGTTGGAAGTGGCCTTCCAAACTTCGGGACTATCTGCTGCAAGCCGGTCTCGAAGTGCGCCCTGGCAAGTTTTCCCTGTCCTGCGCGGTACTGTCGTTATTGATTTATCTCCTATCGCTTCACTTTTCCTCCTCATTGCCCATTTCATCAAGTTTAGGCTTCGCAGCTCTTTTCACTCCGATAGGCGTTGTTTCCATCATACGATCCCGCCGGCTGTATCGCTTTGAAAAAGCCTTTCCCGATGCCGTCGACCTGCTGGCTCGCGTGGTACGGTCCGGCCAGCCGCTTGCCGCCGGGCTTGAGATGATTCCCCGCGACGCTCCCGAGCCGGTTGCCGGTGAGTTCCACCGTGTCTTTGAGGAATACAAGTTGGGCCTTTCGCAACGCGATGCTCTGCGCCGCCTTGCCCGACGCGTACCCCTGTTGGATGTGCGTTTCTTCGTCACCGCCGTGGTCATTCAGCGCGAATCGGGCGGCAACCTCGGCGAAATTTTGGATAATCTCTCCGGGGTTATCCGTGAACGCTTCAAGATTTACGGGGAAGTGCGAACACGAAGCGCCCAAGGCAAACTGACGGCGGCGATCCTCATTGCCATGCCGCTGATTCTGATTGCCGTACTTGCCTTTACCAATCCTTCTTACTTGCGCCCGCTTTTTCATGATGCCTTGGGCAAGCGCATGCTCATCAGCGCCGCCCTTCTACAGGCCGTGGGTGGAGCATTGTTGTGGAAGATCGTCCATATTGCAGTTTAGGACTTCAGGGTTTTCGATCCGATGATCTGGGCTTTCAGCGCCATTACATTCGCTGCCGCGGTAATTGTTGTTTTGGCCGTTTCCTCGGCTTTCGCCCCCGGACCCCCAGGGGCGTCCCAAAGGCTGGACCGTCTCTGGACCCCCGCTGAGAAAGAAGCTCCACCATCCTTCCTGCAACTCCGTCTGGAGCTTCTCAGCCACATTCTGAATGGCCTGGGGAAACTGCTTCCCGCTTCGGCAAATTCTGCGACTCGGGTCGAGCGCATTCTGATGCGCGCCGGAATCCGCCAGGCAGGCGCGGTCTCCGTGCTGCGGGGCGTGAAACTGCTCTCCTCTCTGGTCTTCCTGTGTGTCATGTGGGCCACCGGGCTGTACCGGTCGAATCCCGTTTTCCTGCTTCTTTTCGCGGCGGTCACTGGCTTTGTTGTTCCGGATTTCTGGCTCACCTGGCGGGTTCGGCGGAGGCAACACCGGATTCAGACCGGCCTCCCGGATGCTCTGGACTTGCTGATCGTCTGTATTGAAGCGGGACTGGCTCTCGATCAATCCGTATTGCGGGTTTCGCAAGAGCTGTCGCTCGCACACCCCGAACTGAGTGAGGAGCTGCAGCTCATGAATTTCGAAGTGCGTGTGGGCAAAGCCCGGGCTGAAGCTTTCCGCTCGCTCGCGGCCCGGACCGGAGTGGACGACGTCCGCGCCCTGGTTTCGCTTCTCACTCAGGCAGACCGCTTCGGTACCAGTATTGCCCAATCCCTCCGCATCTTTTCGGAGAACCTTCGAACCTTGCGCCGGCAGCGAGCGGAGGAGCTTGCAGCCAAAACCACGGTGAAGATGATTCCGGTGCTAGTCCTCTTTATTTTCCCCGCCCTCTTCGTAGTGATCTTGGGGCCTGCGGTTCTCAGAATGATGCAAGAATTGTTACCTGCGCTTGCGAAATAGCCGCACCGCGATTTTGACGGCTTATTCTACACCGCCGGTTGGAATCCGGCGCTCCCGCAAACTTGGCGAAGGCCGCGCGCCCCGCCCAATAACAAAGTTTCCTCTTTATCAGCGAATATGACTAGGAGGTCATTTTTCATGGACTCAACCACCGTTCGAATCATCGCAGGGGTGCTTGCCGTCGCAGTGCTGGCCGTTATCGTCTGGCGCCGTAGCCGTCAGGCTTCGCATTGAACCGCAAGGCCGCTGCCACGAGCCTTAATTCAAGTCACGCCGGAACTTGCCCGCCCGAACCAAGCGCCGTGAAGTCCCAGCGCCGCGTGCTGGTTCGCAATCTTCGCAGCCAGTCAGTGATTGCCTCTGAGGTGGAAGTTGCGGCAACACACTTGCGCCGCCTTGTGGGGCTGCTTGGACGTACGCGGAAATGGGCCACCCCGGGAAACGCGCTTTGGATTCGACCTTCCAAGGGGATCCATACCTTTGGAATGCTCTTTCCCATCGATGTGATTTTCCTGGATGGAGAGTTGCGCGTGGTTTATCTGCAGGAAAACGTGCGTCCATTCCGTATTTCCGCAATACGGCGCGAGGCACTGAATGTGTTGGAGCTTCCTGCATTGACCATCAACGGGACCGGAACCCGCGTCGGCGATCAACTCGAGATTGTGGCATGGAATGAGTCAGGCATGCGTACAGAAAAATGAAGGATTGGGCTAATCTTGGTGGATGGAAGAAGCCTTGGTAGCGCTACCGGGAATCGAACCCGGGTTTTGAGATTGAGAATCTCACGTCCTAACCCCTAGACGATAGCGCCGTCGAAACCTTGAACCGCCGGACCCCTTTAGAGTGGCTGTTTGGGGGCTGTTCCACGGGAGCCAGATTGATCTCAATGTCCTCGCTGCCTCGATTACTCCGGCTTACCGTTTCCGCTTTGTCCGCGCCCGCTAACGAAACGCTCCAACAAATCCAGAACTCGAGCCACCGTGGCGCGAAACTCCTGAAGCTCGACGGCGTGATTATCGGTCTGCGCCTCGACTCTTTCGAATCTCTCCTGCGTCTCCCGGTAAAAATCGTCAACGCGCCGTTCCAAACGGTCCATCAGCTTCGCTTGCACCAGCAGGTTTTCGCTGATTTCGCCGAGATTCTTTTCAACCTGTCGAAGTCTGTCCATCAGCCTGTTTGCCCCCACCTACAATTGTTGTTGCCGTATTTTAAGCTTCGTTGGGGGCGCAGCCGGTGAAATTGCTGGTCCGGCGACCACACGAATGTTGTTTCCAGCACCTTGTCATTATCTCTTTTACTTCCCTTGGCTCATGTTCTGCTATTTTCCAACATCTTGCCGACCTTTAGCAATAATGGGCTTGAGAATCTCGCGTCCCAACCACTAGACGATGGCGCCGCTGGCTACTTCAATCTTTCTAGCATGGCCTGTGAAAGGCCGTCAACGGGGCCGGCTTGGTCCTAAAACTTGGTCGTCGATGAGAAATTGAAATCCACCACCTTCATGGCTGGCACCACCATCTCAATCGATTCCTCGCCGGCGGCGCGCTGCGGGGCGCTCATCATCTCCACGTGGTTCAGCATCTCAATCAAACTCTGATTGAATCGCAGGTTTTTTACGCCGTACTGAATCTCGCCATTTTCAATGAAGAACGTCCCATCCCGGGTCATGCCGGTCAGGATTTTCTGGTAAGGATCAACTTCACGGATGTACCAAAGGCGGGTCAAGAGCAATCCGCGTTCAGTGGACCGGATCATCTCCTCGACCGTGCCGCGGCCACCCTCCATGACGATGTTCAGCGGCGCTTCACCCATCTCGTTTGGCAGCGGGAAGCCGTGGCCGGTGGGTTCCTTTCCCATCTTATGCGCGGTATGCCGTGCATAGACCAAGTTTTCAACCACGCCGTTCTCAACCAGTCTCACCCGATGGCGCGGAATGCCTTCACCATCGAACGGGGCGCCGCTCTGCGAAGGATGATAAACATCATCGCCAATCTGAATGTTCCCCCCGAACACTTTCTGCTTCTCACGTCCCGTCAGGCAGCTTCTCTGCTCGAGCACCGCGAGGCCGCCAAAATCGAGCAGCATGAAGCCCAGCATATCCATCACCGCCGAGGGTTCAAGGATCACGGTGTAGCGCCCCGGCTGAATCTCCTTGGGCTCGCGGCTGCGGAGCGCTTTGCTTGCGGCGCGGCCGGCGAGACCCAACGGATCGAGCGTCTGATAGCGCTGCCCGGTCTTCTTGGCCCAGCCGGAGCCGGTATCTGACAGCATGGTTACGGAAAATTCAGAGACCGATTCCTCATGGAAGGCGCGGAGGCCCCGGGAGTTGTAAATCGCCTGAGCTACCTTGCCACTGGAAAAGACCCCCGCCGCCGTGAGCTGATCTTTCTCTGCCCGCTCAATCACCTGCTTCACGGTTTCGGCGCGGGCGCGCGGACCGAGCTCCGCCGTCTCCGGGTCACAGCGCTCCACGGACCGGTAGGTTTGGCCTCCAGGCATCCGGAGCATCTCCTCATCCGGCCGTTGCAGCCGGGCAAGCGCCTGGGCGGCCTCGCACACTTCGCGGATGGAAGTATCGTCCAGGCGGTTGGTGGTAGCGCGCGCCGTGCGGTGGTCCACCGCAGCCCGCACCGAGAGGTTCAAGTCCTCTTCCGCCATGTTTTGGTGAATCGTATTGTTGGCGAAGCGAGTGAGCGAGTAGGAGGTGGAGGCGATGTGGGCCTCCGTCTCATCCGCAGTGGAATATTTCAGAGCCTTTTCAAAAAGTTCGTCGGCAAGCTTGCGATTTAACATGGATTGGTCTTGATCCTACTGGGCCGGTTGGACAGACGGTTATATTAGGCCGTTATTGTTGGTACGCCACGCCCACCTGCACGGTCCGGAAGCGCGCCGGGGCCGCTCCGTGGCCCGTGCCCATGGTCTGCATGGGTTGGCCCTTGCCGCAGTTCGGTGTACCCCACAGCGTCCATTCCCCGGGTCCGCAGATGGCGTCGCACGAATTCCAGAACTCCGTGGTAATGCCGCCGTAGCTAGGGTTCTTGAGCATCCGCGTCTTCTTGCCATTCTTGATTTCCCAGCCCACCTCAGTCCCAAACTGGAAGTTATAGCGCCGGTCGTCGATCGACCAGCTCCGGTTCGTCTCCATGAAGATGGCTTCCTGGGTATCCGCAATCAAGTCTTCCAGGCGCCAGTTGCCAGGCAGCAGACTGACGTTGGTCATACGGATCAGCGGAATGCGGTTCCAACATTCGGCCCGCATGGCGCCGCTCGACCGTGGCTGGCCTATGGATGCGGCGGATTCCCGCGAGCTCAGGTAACCCACGAAGCGCCCGTCCTTGATGACGGGGGTACACTGCGCGGGAACTCCCTCGTCATCGTAGGCAAAAGTCCCAAGGCCTGGCCCGTGGCTGACGGTGGCGTCGGCTACGACGTTCACAATCTCCGAAGCGTATTGCAACAGGTTGAGTTTTTCGAGCGTCAGGAAGCTCATACCCGCGTAATTGGCCTCATCACCCAGCACGCGGTCCAGTTCGATCGGATGCCCGACCGATTCGTGAATCTGCAGGCCCAATTGGGAACCGCCCAGGATAATGTCCATCACTCCCGCCGGACACTGGTCGCAGGCGTGGAGCGCCGCCGCTTCTTCGGCGATGCGCGGGGCGTTCCCCACCAGATCCAATTCCTCAATCAGCTCGTAGCCCCTGGTTTGATATTGCCCCCCGAAGGAATTAGGAAAAGAACGGCGCTGAATTTCATTCCCGGCAAACGATGTCGCCGAATATCCCGCGCCCGTCTGCGTCTTCACCTGCCGGATTTCCGAACCCATGCTGGAGATGAAAAGCTGGTCGATGTGGCGGAAATCCATGGCGCATTCGGCCAGCGTGACCCCTTCGACGCGGCATAGCTCCGCATCCACCTTCAGCATGAGGTCCAGGCAGGTTGAAACCGGCACGGAAAACGGATCGATGCGGCAAGGGCCTTGCCATTGGTCAACCACCCTCTGTTCGGGGGCCAGGTTCACGTCATGCTTCTTGCAAAGAGCGCTGGCCTTCGCAATCTCCACCGCCTTTGCGGCCGCGGCGTCCGCCGAGGCGCGAGTCAAGTCTTCTGTGGAAGCAAACCCCCAAGCGCCCTCCGCAATCACCCGGATGCCAAGCCCTACCGACTGCGATTCCCGCACTTGCGCGGCTTGGCCGTTCTTGGTAGAGATGAAACGCTGGCGGATGTCCATGACGCGCGCGTCCGCGTAAGTCGCGCCCCGGACTCGCGCCGTTTCCAACGCGCTTTGAGCAATTTCTTTCATGGGATCACAAGAAGAACGGTAAAATCGAACCATCCAAGACGCCGTCAGCATTCAGCCATACGGGGCGCAATACGGAAGCGATAAGCACCGGGTTCTCTTTGAGCATTCTGATAAAACCGTCCCCCATGTGCTCAAAAGAAGCCCCTAAGATGAACAAGCCGATGGAAGCTGAACGCTGAGGGCTGACCACCTATTTTTACGTTCCTTCCGACCAAGAAGCCAAGTACTCCTCCTGCTCGGGTGTGAGGTGATCGATCGTGATGTTCATGGATTCAAGCTTCAGCCGGGCAATTTCCTGGTCGATATCCGTGGGCACGCCATAGACCTTCTTTTCCAGGTTCTTGCCGTTTTTCACCAGATACTCGGCAGAAAGCGACTGATTGGCAAAGCTCATATCCATCACCACGGCGGGGTGGCCCTCCGCCGCCGCCAGGTTAATCAGACGGCCTTCACCCAGCAAATAAACCTTCCGCCCGTCGCGGAGCATATATTCATCCACAAATTCGCGGGTCTGGCGCTTGCCCTTTGACAGCCCTTCCAGCGCCGGAATGTCAATTTCCACGTTGAAGTGCCCGGAATTGCAGACTATGGCGCCGCTCTTCATGGCTTGAAAATGCTCTTCGCGGATGACCGACTTATCGCCGGTAAGCGTCACAAAGATATCGCCGATTTTCGCGGCCTCCTCCATGGTCATCACGCGGTAGCCATCCATTACCGCTTCCAGGGCGCGCGTGGGGTTCACTTCCGTCACAATGACATTCGCTCCCAGGCCATGAGAGCGCATCGCAAAGCCGCGTCCACACCAGCCGTAGCCCGCCACCACCACATTCATGCCGGCAAACAGCACGTTGGTGGCGCGAATGATGCCATCCGCAGTGGATTGTCCCGTGCCATAGCGGTTATCAAACAGGTGTTTGGTGTCCGCGTCATTCACGGCGATGATAGGAAACTTCAGCACGCCCTCTTTGGCCATGCTGCGCAAGCGAATCACGCCGGTGGTGGTTTCTTCCGTTCCGCCCACAATCCCCGGGATCAACTCGTGGCGCTTGGTGAGGATGGTAGTCACCAAGTCGGCGCCGTCATCCATCGTCATTTGCGGCTTGTGAGCCAAAGCCGACATGATGTGGCTATAATACGTGTCGTTGTCCTCTCCCTTGATGGCAAAGGTGGGGATTCCGTAATCCTTCACCAGACTGGCGCCCACGTCATCCTGCGTGCTGAGCGGATTCGAAGCGCACAGCACCACATGGGCGCCGCCTTCTTTCAAAGTAATCGCCAGATTGGCAGTCTCCGTGGTCACGTGCAGGCAGGCTGATACGCGCAGTCCAGCCAGCGGCTTTTCAGCCTGAAATCTCTTGCGGATCAATTGCAGGACCGGCATCCACTGGTTCGCCCACTCGATGCGCAACTTGCCCTTGGGGGCCAGGTTCAAATCCTTCACGTCATAGGCCGTTTCATGAACAGTCGTCGTCGCCATTATGCGCCAATCTCCTTTTGCATTTTTCCAGCGGCATCGGCGCGCAGTTTTTCAGCAACGCCGGTGCTCTCCCAGGTAAATTCTGGCTCGCTGCGACCGAAGTGCCCGTAGGCCGCGGTCTTCCTATAAATCGGGCGTTGTAGTTTCAGGGATTGAATGATGCCGGTGGGGTTCAGTTGGAAGTTCTTGCGGACCAGGCTTACCAAAGTTGAATTGTCCACGCGGCCGGTGCCGAAGGTTTCAACCATCACGGAAACCGGCTCCGCCACGCCGATGGCGTAAGCCAGTTGCACCTCCACCCGTTTGGCCAGCCCCGCCGCCACAATATTCTTGGCGATGTAACGCGCCATATAGGTGGCGGAACGGTCAACCTTGGTCGGGTCCTTGCCGGAGAAGGCGCCGCCGCCGTGATGGGCGCTGCCGCCGTAAGTGTCCACGATGATTTTGCGTCCGGTCAGCCCGGAATCACCCACCGGCCCGCCTACCACGAAGCGTCCGGTGGGGTTGATGTGGTACTTGGTATTCTCATCTAGCATGTTGGCGGGGATCACCGTCTTAATCACGCATTGCAGGACTCCCTCGCGCAGCGTTTCATTCGTGACCTCGTCATTGTGCTGGGTGGAGACCACTACGGCGTCCACGCGCTTCGGAGTGTTGCCCTCATACTCCACCGTCACCTGCGCCTTGCCGTCAGGCCGGACGAAATCCAGAATCTTCTTACGCCGGACTTCGGCCAGGCGCTGGCAAAGCTTGTGCGCCATCATGATGGGGAACGGCATCATCTCGCTGGTTTCGTCGCAGGCATAACCGAACATCAGGCCCTGGTCGCCCGCGCCGCCCGTCTCCACGCCCATGTGGATGTCGCGGCTCTGCTGGCTCAAGTTTACGTGAATCTCGCAGCCGTCTGCGGTGAACCCGCAATCCGGTTCCGTATAGCCGATGCCGCGCACTGTGCTCCGTACCAATTCTTCGATCTTGGGCTTGGCGTTGGTGGTGATTTCGCCCATCACGTAAACCGACTGGTCCTTGACCATGGATTCGCAAGCCACGCGGCCCGTAGGGTCCTCGGAAAGCACGGCATCCAGCACCGCATCCGATATTTGGTCACAAATCTTATCCGGGTGTCCCTCGGTTACAGACTCAGAACTAAAAAGATAACGCTCTCCACCCTCAGACACTGGCTGCCTCCCTGCATGTTGGTTGTAAAGCTCAGACACAAATATTCAGGCTAGCATGGCGTTGATGGACTGTCAACGAACGCTTTCCAATTTTCCAATTGAATCATATGGCATCTAAGTGGTTGCTAAACAATAAAGTGTACAATTCTTGTTTTATGCCCCACCGGTGTGGGGCAGGAGCGTATAGTTCCAGTCAGGATGAACGCGATGCCTTTGTATCCGCACCGGATCGAATTCCTCCTTGGAAATCGGAACCCCCGTTTCGTAGTTGACAAGGGGTCTGCCTCTCCAGTTCAGGCTGATAAAGGAGAACAAGCGGGGTTCGATCTGATTCCACGGGCTCGTCCCTAGCGGATAGTGGCACCCGGTGATCGGCATCCTATTTTCATCACAGAGTTGTTGCCGAGGGGTCTTCCAGGCCCGTTGCCGGTTCCCATTGCTCCCGCCGCTGTCCGCACAAATCAGCAATCCTTGAACCTGCCGAGAGTTCTTCTGGCCGTCCCGTCGCCACCACCGCCGCATACTCTCCACCGCAGACTCCGCCGTGTCGTGGGTAATCCCCACATTCACCACGGCTGGGTCCCGTGCGATATCGTAGGCTCCATCGGGAATCGCCTGGCCCTTCCCCCCGTGCGGGGAATCGTGCACCGAGACCTGCTGCGCTTTCCCTTTCCGGCGCCACCTCCGGCCTGCATTTTTGAAGGCTCCGACTAACTCTTTCTTCTTGGTGTCCACCGAGATCACCGGGTCTCCGGCCCCCAGAAACGTCCGCACCGGTCGATGGATATAGCGAAACTGCGCGTGACGGGTTTCAACCTCGCGCGCGGGCGGTGATGATACGCGCCGCGATGTGCCGACCACTCTCCGCTGATCCGCCGCAGGCTGCGCTGCCATTGGGCTTGCCATTCGCCCCGAGTTTTAGACCGCTTGGCTCCGCCAAAGGGCGCTGCCTGAGTCCGTCCCGGAATTGGGTGGCAACATTCACGGTGGGTGTAAGCAACATCACTCACGGAGGTCCCTGAAGGACGGCAATCGATGCCGAAGCGCAGAGATGCGCTCTGCGCCAGCCGGCCGTTTCCTTCCAAATCTGCAGTGCCACTTTATCGTTCCTTCACGTTAAGGCCGAGTCCGCAAGCTGTCCTGGGGAGACATTCGGATTTTGCCGTCTTTATGGGCTTGACAACGTGGCCTAATGGATGTATATACATATTATGGATGCGCAACGAATGCGCGGAAGAGCTTCCGAACCGGCACTCTCGATTCAGCTGCCCTGTGCCTGCGCCAACTTGCGCCGGGCGACTCGCGCCGTGACGCAGCTCTATGACCAGGAGCTGCGAGTGGCGGGCTTGCGCGCTACGCAGTTCACCTTGCTGCAGGTTCTGGCGGGCGCGGGCAGAATCACGCAGGGTCATCTGGGTGATCTGCTTGCTATGGACAGCACGACGTTGACCCGTACTTTGAGGCTGTTGGTGGGAAAGGGATGGGTGCGGAGTCTTCCCGGCGAGGACCGGCGCGAGCGGCATCTTCAATTAACTCCCGCAGGACACAGGGAGATTGATCAAGCCCGGCCACACTGGGAGCGCGCCCAGCGACGCCTGAGGAACGCGCTCGGCGATTCAAAGTGGGAGATCGCGCAGGCCGGCCTGCTGCAGATGATGGAAGCGGCAAAGAAGGCTTGATTTTTTTTGAATCCTAATAGATGTATCTACATCTAAGTGAGAGAGGTTTTCCGATGGCTATCCAGCTCGACGAACATCCGACGGTGAAGGACTTCTGGCAAAAGGCTGCCACGAATCCGCCGCCCGCAGCGAATTCCGCCCCGCTCGACGCGTCCTGGCTGCGACAACTCTGTCTCGACGCTGGGGCGGACGACGTTGGGTTCGTCGAGATCGGCCGCGCCGAACTGGCTTCTCAGCATGCGGATATCCGGGCCCTTCTTCCAGACACCAAGACATTGGTAAGTATCGTCTGCCGGATGAACCGCGAGCCTATTCGGAGTGTGGCGCGCTCCGTGGCCAACGTTGAATTCCATCGCGTGACGGACGAAGTAAACGATGTGGCCGCCCGGATTGTCGCGGCCCTGGAGGACAAGGGGATCAAGGGTGTGAACCCCACGGCAGGCTTTCCCATGGAGATGAGCCGGTTTCCGGGCAGAATGTGGACGGTTTCACACAAGCCGGTTGCGGTGGCTGCAGGACTGGGGCAAATGGGGATCCATCGCAACGTCATCCATCCCAAGTTCGGAAGCTTCGTGCTGCTCGGAACGATCCTGCTGGATGCGCCGGTAACTGAGTACAACCATCCCATTGCCTACAACCCCTGCCTGGAATGCAAGCTCTGCGTCGCGGCCTGCCCCACAGGCGCGATTTCGGCCGATGGGCATTTCGATTTTTCGGCTTGCTACACCCATAACTACCGGGAATTCATGGGCGGGTTCACGGACTGGGTGGAGAAGATCGCCGACAGCAGGAATTCACGCGACTACCGGCGGAGGGTGAGCGACTCAGAAAGCGCCTCGATGTGGCAAAGCCTGTCGTTTGGAGCAAACTACAAGGCAGCTTACTGCGTGGCGGTCTGCCCTGCCGGCGAGGACGTGATCGGCCCGTTTCTGACCGGCCGGCCAGGGTTTCTCCAGCAGGTCGTGAAGCCCTTGCAGGAGAAGGATGAGATCGTCTACGTGGTTCCGGGCTCGGATGCCGAAGTGCATGTAGCTCGCCGCTTTCCTCACAAGAAGAGCAAGCGGGTGGGCAACGGGCTTCGCATGCAGTCGGTTCAAAGATTCTTGGGAGGCTTGCCAATCGCTTTCCAGCGTGGGCAAGCGAAAGGGTTAAACGTCACCTACCACTTCACCTTTACCGGCGAGGAAGAGCGGAAGGCCACCGTCGTGATCCGTGACCAAACCGTGCGCGTCACGGATGGGCACGAAGGCAAGCCTGACCTTCACCTCATGGTAGACAGTCGGACCTGGATTCGATTTCTGTCGAAAGACGCAAATCTCTTGTGGGCCGTCCTGCGGCGGAAAATTCGGATTCACGGCTCGCCTCGGCTCTTGCTCGCATTTAACCGCTGCTTCCCGTCATAAGAAAAGGGCACCGGGAATCAGTCTTTTGTGTTCGAAACGAGAAATGATCTCAAGAAAAGGAGCACAACAAATGCAATATCTAGTCCAAATGAAATTGGTCGCTCCTGGTCGTCCAACCACCCCCGAAGAGGGTGCAGCTTTTATCGAGCAGTACATTTTCCCCACGCTGGAGCTATGCAAGAAGCTGCAAGACGAGAAAAAGATTCTCGCGGGCGGGGCCGTGACCGGGACGATTGGGCTTGTGCTCATCGTAGAGGGTGAGTCAGCACGAGAAGTTGATGCTTTGATTACAAGCCTGCCTATATGGCCCCGAACGGAAACCGACGTGACTCCACTCACTACCTTTGAGGGGCGCGCAGAGATCCTTCGGCCCAGACTGGAGCGATTGAACGCGCAAACGCGCGGGGCGGCTTAGGGTCCGGTGCGGTAAGAGCTTTACCAAAAGAGGAGAGCCGCCCCGGCTGGTGGTGGCGCGGCTCGAGGAGGCGATTTATGGATGTCCGCGTAATATTTGCGTTCAGTGCGCTTATGAGCTTTGTGAGTTGTTCGGTCATTGCCAAGCTCTACGTATGGCCATGGCTTCGGGCCAGGGCTCGAGATCAGGCCCTGGTTTCGTTGGTGGCTCCCCACATGTTTATTCGGTTCCTCGGACTGAGTTTTCTGGTTCCTGGCGTGGTCTCGCCCGCGTTGCCAGCGGCGTTCGCGGCTCCCGCCGCGTACGGCGATTTCGTCGCGGGGATCTTAGCCATCGCAGCGACCATAGCCTTGGCGAAACGCGCATCCTGGGCCATTGCGGCCGTATGGGTATTCAACATTTGGGGCGCGGCTGATCTGTTATTTGCGTTTTACTCGGGGCCGCATGCTCAGATTCAACCTGGGACTCTCGGAGCTGCGTTCTACCTCCCGACGGCAATTGTGCCGTCCCTGCTCGTGACTCATTTTCTTGTCTTCCGGCTTCTCCTTCGAAAGGAGCGCAGCTAACGGACTCGGCGGCGGGTGGTGAGACCCCCAACGAGGAAACCCAGGGGCGGGCCGCTAAGCGGCAATGGGCGAGAGTTCGAGCAGACGAGGGTGGAAGTGAACGGAGGCGCGACGGCGCTCGCGCCAGCCATCCGGAAGCGAACTGGTCGGTGAACAGGGATCAGCCGATGATGTGCGTGGCCAGGATGGACGATCTGCTTGCCGTTTCAGCAGCCGAGCGGCGCTTCACGCTGATCCTTCGGCCCCGCCTGGAGCAGCTTAAGGCGCAAGCACGCACGGCGGCGGGCGGCCTCGCAGCGTAACGGCAATCGAACCAGGCTGCGCAGGAGATAGGAGTCGAAATGACACAGGGCAAAGTGGCGCTGGTGACAGGAGTTTCGTGTGGCATTGGGCACGCAACGGCAGCAACACTGGCGGATCAAGGCTTTAGAGTTTTTGGGACGACACGGCAATCCGTTGATGCCGGAGCAGCGTTGGGCAGCGTGACATTGGTCCGTCTCGACGTTCGCGACGACGAATCCGTGCACACGTGCGTTCGAGCTGTGCTCGATCAGGCGGGGAGATTAGACGCCCTTGTCAACAGCGCCGGTTACGTTCTCCTGGGCTCCTTGGAAGAGACCAGCATCGAGGAGGCTCGAGGATTATTCGAAACCAACTTCTTTGGCGTCCTCAGCATGTGCCGGGCGGTTCTTCCGGTCATGCGGCAGCAAGGGGCCGGGCGCATCGTGAACGTAAGTTCAGTCCTCGGATTTCTGCCCGCGCCGTACATGGGAATCTACGCCGCGAGCAAACACGCAATCGAAGGCTACTCAGAATCGCTGGACCATGAGCTTAGGCAGTTTGGGATTCGAGTGTCGGTGATTGAGCCTGGGTTTACGAGAACCAGCCTCGGCCGGAACGGCCAAGTGACCAACCAGCACCTGGAGCCTTACGCCATTGAGCGCGATCGCGCCGCGGGGGCCGTTCGAGAACACATCGCGAATGGGGATGACCCGGCAGTCGTGGCTTCGCGCGTCTTGGCCGCGCTTACGAGTGACTCTCCGCGACTTAAGTATCCAGCCGGGCGTGAGGCCAGGGTTTTGACTCTCATGAGGAAATTTGCTCCTTCCGGGCTCGTCGACAAAGGCTTGCGGAAACAATTCCGACTGGACGCCGTATGATTGAGGACGACGAGCATCCTTGCTACCGTCGAGGGCGCGCTGCCGTTGTGTCGCGCCCATCGCTCAACCGAACCCCTCCGGCGTGCCGGCTCCGAGCTGGGCCGCCTGCTGCAATCTGTTCCAGAAAGGATGACTTTATGAGCCACACATTGGTAACTGGGGCCACCGGCTTCATCGGCCGCAGAACTCAAAAAACAGGAGGATGGACATGTTGCTTGAAAACAAAAACGCTGTGATCTATGGAGCTGGCGGGGCAATCGGAAGTGTAATTGCCCGGCGTTTTGCTCAGGAAGGTGCGAAAGTCTTTCTTACCGGCCGCACGCTTACAAAGATTGATGCAATAGTAAAGGATATTGCTACTGCGGGAGGGCTTGCTGAAATGGCGCAAGTCGATGCACTAGACGAGAATGCGATCGAAAAGCACATCAGCGACACCATCCAGAAGGCAGGAGGAATCGATATCTCTTTCAATGCAATTGGGATTTCGGCGTTCAATGTGCGTCAGCAAAATATGCAGGGAATGCCTCTTACCGAGATTCCAGTCGAGAGTTTTTCTCTGCCGATTGCTACCTATACGAGGTCCCACTTCTTGACTGCAAGAGCAGCGGCGCGGCACATGGTAAAGAAGCAGTCAGGAGTGATTTTGATGCATACGCCGGAACCTGCGCGCATGGGCTTGCCGCTCTTGGGAGGAATGGCTCCGGCGTGGGCGGCGATGGAAGCTCTCTCCCGAGGTCTTTCGGCAGAGTTCGGATCGCTAGGCATACGCGCTATCTGTCTGCGCTCGACTGGACTTCCTGAGACAAAAACGATCGAGGTCATTTTCGGAATTCACGCCAAGGCGATGGGCATCAGCCCGAAGCAGTTCGGGGGAATGATGGAAGGGATGAGCCATACGCGACGTTCAACCACGCTGAAGGAACTGACAGATGCAGCGGTCTTCGCAGCCTCCGATTTGGGCAAGGGGATGACCGGGGCGGTGATTAACCTGACCGGCGGAAAAATCGTCGATTAAGCAGAGAAACACCGTTATCACACAGCGCTATGGGTCTAGGCAGAAGCCAAAGCCGTCGAAGAAAAAGCAAGTTGGGTTCGGCGACGGCCCTGGCTTCGTGCCAATTCGATTTGCCGGTCTGCCGGCGGTTGAACCGGCCGCTGAGAGTACCCGAGGCATGGATCACGCAGGCGCATTTTTTCCAGCCGCGCCGCCCCTCTTCGAATTGTCCCGTGCGCACGTCCTCGGGATGGCCACCCTCGCATTCCTTACGGTGACGGCGGTAGAGTTGAGCGCCATAAAGCCCCACGCTCATTTTGGCAGGCTTGCACGCTATTGCACGGTGGATTTGGAATTTGGCTGTATCTTACAGAAAGTAAACTGGCGGAGAGGGTGGGATTCGAACCCACGTGCCCGCTTTTGGCAGGCAAGACGCTTTCGAGGCGCCCCCGTTATGACCACTTCGGTACCTCTCCGGCTAATTTGTCGAAAGGGCAACTTCAGCAGAACGAAACTTAGTAACCTTTCCCCCGGCGCGCTTGAAAGAATCCGCGCAATAGGCTGGCGCTCTCATCAGCCAGAACTCCCTTAACCAATTCCACGTGATGGTTCAGCCGGGGGTGATTCAAGACATCCAAAACCGATCCGCAGGCCCCAGCCTTCAAATCCTTTGCGCCGATCACCACCGTCTCCAAGCGGGCTTGAATTATGGCGCCGGCGCACATGGCGCACGGCTCGATTGTAACATACAGGCAACAGCCCGTTAGCCGGTAGTTTGCGATTCTTCGCGCCGCCCGCCTTATCGCCAGAATTTCGGCGTGGGCAGCGGGATCGTGCAAATGGATGGGCCGGTTATGCGCTCGCGCCAGCACTTTGCCACCGCGCACCACCACAGCGCCCACTGGAACTTCTTCCTCGATCAGCCCCCGCTGTGCTTGCTGTAGGGCCAGCCGCATAAATCGCTCGTGATCTTTAAGACGGCCGTCGGGCATGGGGTATTCTGAAGACATGGGCGGGATCGAGAGGCGGAAAAAGCAACAAAAAAGGCCGGTTTCTGGGAAATAGAAACCGGCCTCAAGGGTTCTGGTTAGCGGGTTAAACGCTTACTTTCTCAACCTCAGCAGGTGTTGCAGAAACCTCAACGCCTGCACTCTTTGCTCCGCCGATCTGAACGAGCTCAGGAGCTTTCTTCTTGAGGACTAGCTCTTCGTAGAGCTGCCGGGCCTGCTGCGCTTCCCACGCTGCTTTGCGGCGACGCTTTTCCTCTTCCGCCGCAGTCATCGGGACGTTGTCGTTTGACCGCTCGCGGACACGGTTTGCATCCTCAGAATTAACATACAACGAATGCTCGTAATTTTCAAGCTGAACTTTCTTTCCACGGGCATAAATTTCGTGCTTGCCGTGGGTCTTGTACCATTCCGCCACGGTGGCGTTTTTGTACATGTTTTCAATGATTTTCCGCCAGCCGATGCCGGTATTGTAAGCGCAGAAGGAGATTTCTCCTTGCTGCGTGGCATAAGGAATGATGCACATTTCCGTCCGGCGGAAGTCGTAATTGAACAGGTCCTGGAACCACATACCCGCGATGAATAGGAAGTTCCAAGGATCGGAACGGCGCTTCATCGTGTCCTCGATGGTGCGGTGCGGACCGGAAGCTCCGTATTTTTTGTCCGCATCGCCCGTCAGCGCAAAAGACTTGTCAAACTTCTTGAGGATGTCCCACAGCGCCAGGCTGGGTGGGGCTTTGAAGGGCTTATAATTCTTGAGCAATGCCAGCCCCATCATGAAGTTGGAGAAGCCTTTGCTGCGGGCAGCATCAGTAATCTGCTGGACGTCGTGAACCAAGCCGGGAATATTCAGAAATTGTGGTACTGGCGCCCATTCCTTATTTTCCTTATTGACCATCAGAGCGGTGCCCACGCCGCAGTTGGGGTGGCAGCCGCAACTGACTTGTCCAAATTCTTCATGGGGACCATGAACCAAGTCTGCAAAGTCTGAAAATGCGCCCATCAGGGAGAGCGGGAACCAGTCGCGCGTCGGCTCAGTGATGCCCACTTGTTTTTTCACGTCAGCGGCCATGTGGGAGAGTGTATAACGCTGTTTCAGCCGGCGCTCCGGCGTAATGTCCTCATCGCGGCCGGTAAAGGAAACCGGCTGGAAGGCAATGAAGGCGATTTTCTTGGGATTTTCCCTGGCAAAATTGATGATGGGGCCGACTTGGTCATTATTGATGCCATTCACCAGCGTCGTGACCAAGATAATTTCGATACCCGCCTCGTGCATGTTGTCGATCGCCTTCAGTTTCACGTCAAACAGGTTGCCGACCTGGCGGTGGTTGTTTGCGTCGTTGCCGATGCCGTCAAACTGCAGGTAGGCATAGCGCAAACCTGCCTCAAACGCCTTGCGGCTGAACTCTTTGCTCTTGGCGAATTCGATGCCGTTGGTAGCCGCCTGAACGCTGTTGTAGCCAACCTTGCGGGCATAACGCACGGCGTCCAAAAAATAGGGCGACATAGTGGGTTCGCCCCCGGAAAATTGCACGGACATCTGCCGCCGCGGCTTGATCTTGATAGCGTTGTCCAGAATCTCCGTGATGTCCTCCCAGGCCAGCTCGTGAACAAAACCCACCTGATTCGCATCCATGAAGCATGGATCGCACATCATGTTGCAGCGGTTCGTCAGGTCAACCGTCAGGACCGAACCGCGACCATGCTTGATGCTGCTGGACCCATGATTGTGAAGGCCCTCGTCATTGTGGGCGCGGATGTCACGGCCCGGAAAGTTCTTCTCAATCCAGGAAAGGAAGTTCACATCCACCGCCATCATGTCCTCGTAGCGGCCGTGAATCGGACAATCTTTCACCATCCATACTTGGCCGTCACGCTCAATAATCTTGGCCTTGATCTCCCCTACCTTTTCGTTCATCAGAGTGCTGAGATCCTGCTCGCCGTTCATGATGCGGTCTCGCGCTTCCTTCACGCATCCCGGACAGAGCGAATCTGTCTCTCGCGGCCATCCGAGCGGAGGCTTGGTCTTCTCCCACGACTTCAGGAGCGGTTTCTCCGACCATTTTGGCGTGAAAGTCGGGTTCGGCTTGTATTTGTTAAAGAATTGAATGGCGTTATAAGTCGCCCCCGCCACTTGGCATAAGGCGCTATCGAAATACTTCATTGCACGCTGACTTTTAACTCTTGGCATTAATTTTTACCTCAATTTTAGGATTGTTTTCGGCCCGTCTGCTCACCCGGAGCAGGTACGGTCCGAACGCGAGGTATCTCAACTCTGTAAAACTGCTCTTTCGCAAACTGTCTACTCGTTCCCCTGGGGCCTGTCTGGACGTTCACGCCACGCCCACCGTCAAGGATGCTTGTCCTATCAGGATTTCTCTTTGCGCCCGACCCAGGAGCCGGCTTCCGGTAACCCAAAGCCGGGTAAGGCCCCGCCTTTACAAACAACATGTTAAGCAGATATAACCCAAGGGTTAATCGAATTTTGTCGAATGGCACATTTAATAGGTCGGACTGCACATTACTTACTTTGAGTTGCAGCCCCCCATCCTTTGAATAATCAATGGATTGGACGAGTTTTGCCGTCCCAGGACGCCTGCGCTCCCCGCCGTGCAACGGCTCGGACACCCGGTCCGGCGGTATTTGTCAGGTAGAAACTGCGTAAGAACCTCCTCCGTAACTGGGCTTGATGCTCCAAGTTTATATTTTTGAATATCTTCAGAATCCCCATCGCTTTAATTTAGACTTCTGCCAAGGCACAAGGGTTGCGGATATTCAAAAAAGTCCAATTTGCAACTCCCGAACGACAAATCCCTATCAAATCCCCAAGACCTGTGCAGCTCCCAATTAGCCTCGGCCCGGCCAGGGAAATCTGTCTCGAACTGTCCGAGCCCGCTCTTAAGCTTCCCAAACAGCATGGCGCCTCAGGTTCCTTGGTGGACTGGTTTCGCTCCCGTCGCGAGAGGTCTGTGCCGAGCTGAAGCCTAGTGCCACTTCTTCCAATTCACCAACGCAAAGCCAACCGGTGTCTCACGAGTCTCCCAACTTATTGATTCTAAATCAAACGCTTGGCTTTGCCTTCGAAATCGCCTTATCTTACACATAATAAAGTAGTTAGTGGATTTCATGGATTTGCTTAATGGCTTTGGATGGGGTTGGTCCTCAAGTCGTCCTTTGTTTTCAATGGAGTTTGGGTTTGCCCCCTAAACAATCTTTTTTTGTTGCGAACCGCTTCACCCCTGCCTTCCAGATCTTTCAGGATGGATTCCCGCTCCCCGCCTTCGCGGGGACGAGTTTCGCGGGAATGTCGGATTTCTTGGACTGACTGCACATCGTGATTCTCGGCGAGAATATGGAGCATGGCATGAGTCATTCGGGGCCAGATTTCCGGCTCGAACGCAAAAAATGTGTACCACATAGTACACGATCCGTTTGCCCCGGTCAAGCCTATGTTGGCCTATGTTGGCTTCGGTAATGGCGTCTCTTTAGCATGTTTTGGTTGCGGCTTTGCCGCGCTGCGTCACAGCTTGATGCGGCTCGGATTTCCCTTCGATGCTATTATGAAAATGGTTTGGTCCCGGTCCGAATTGAAGCATCGGGCCGGGGATTTTAAGTAGGCGCGGGCCTCGGGCCCGCCCGTGGGCGACCATAAGGGCGGCCCCTACAGCCATATCCGTGTATTCTTTGTGGAACCCAAATGACCTCCGACCAGATTCGATCCCGTTTTCTTGAATTCTTTCAGGCCCGCGGCCATCGCGTCGTGCGCTCGTCCTCGCTCGTCCCGGCCAATGATCTGACCCTGCTGTTTTCAAACGCCGGAATGAACCAGTTCAAGGATGTGTTCCTGGGCCGCGAGAAACGAGACTACTCTCGGGCCTGCTCCTCGCAGAAGTGCGTGCGCGCTGGCGGCAAACACAATGATCTGGAGCAGGTGGGCCGCACCGCCCGGCATCACACTTTCTTTGAGATGCTCGGCAATTTCTCCTTTGGCGATTACTTTAAGGATCAGGCGATTCCCTGGGCGTGGGAATTGATCACAGAGGGCTACCAGATTCCCCGCGACAAGCTTTACGTAACGATTTTTGAAGGCGCAAACGAACCCCACGCCGATATTCCGCGCGACAATGAAGCATTCAACTGCTGGCGCGCGCTTGGCGTTCCCGCTGACCGCATCTTCGAGCTCGGCATGAAAGACAATTTCTGGGCGATGGGCGACACCGGTCCTTGCGGGCCTTGTTCGGAAATTCACTATGACATGGGCCCGGCGGCGAGTGAACAGGGCCACGCCGATTGCCGCTTCCCTTGCGACTGCGGTCGCTACGTGGAGTTATGGAACCTGGTCTTCATGCAGTTCAACCGCGACGAACAAGGCGCAATGACGCCGCTTCCCCGCCCTTCTATCGATACCGGCGCGGGGTTGGAACGCCTGGCCACCGTGCTGCAGGGTAAACTCTCAAACTTTGATACCGACCTGTTCCGGCCATTGATTGAGGAAGCAGCGGCCTTGGCCAACGTTGAATACGGCACAAACCCGCAGACAGATGTGTCATTGCGCATTATTGCCGATCACGCCCGCGCTTCAACAGTCCTCATTTCTGACGGAGTGTTGCCCTCGAACGAAGGTCGGGGGTACGTGCTCCGCCTTATCATACGGCGGGCGCTCTACCACGGTCAGACGCTGAGCTTGAATGATCCATTTCTCTTCAAGCTCTCCAGTAAAGTGGTCGAGATGATGCGAGGTGCCTATCCTGAGTTGGAAGAGTCCGCTCCGCACGTAGCAAAGGCGATCAAGATTGAAGAAGAACGGTATGCGCACACCACAAGGGTAGGACTACAACGGTTGGAAGACGTACCTGTCGTATTGAGCAGCGGGGAAGAGTTACCATTCAGCATGGCGAGACGCTTACATAGGGCAATCGCCAGGCTCGGAAGCGCCGGTTCTGATTCTGGCTTTTCGGACACGTTTGACAGGGAGCACCAACCACATGCTACCCCGGCGGAACGAGCGGCCTTTCGGGAGTGGGTACAAACCTGGAGCCAATCCCAGGAGGAGTATCCAAACAGGGTTTGCGATTGGGTGTTGAGCCGTCTCCCCGCAGGAGTTGCCTCGAATGATTGGTTCGAGGTTTTCAGGATGAGTGTCGGCCAGGAATTTCGTCCCTTAGGGGCGTTCGACACGCCTCGCAGAGCGCTACTCAGGGTTGGGAATGGGCTGACAGATGGTTCACCTCTTCGCGTTGCACTGGAATCAGTAATCCACTGGCGGTTTCCCCCTGCGGGTGTCCGAGCCTGGATACCCGGCGGAGAGTTGTTTAAGCTACATGACACCTTCGGTATTCGCCCAGAGATCGTCGAGGACCTTGTGAAGGTCTACGGCTTTACCATCGACCGAGCCGGCTACGAAACCGAGATGCAGAAGCAGCGCGCGCGCGCGCGGGCTTCGTGGAAAGGTGCGGCGAAAAAGATCGCGCTTCCGATTTACCTGGAACTAGCCGATAAGCAAAAAACTAGCTTCAACGGTTATGAGTCCACCATTCTCCACGGATGTAAGGTGGTCCAACTAGTGGTAAATGGGCAGCCCGTTGATGGAATCACACCCCAAAGCAAAGCGAAGGAAGTTGAAATCGTTCTCGACCGAACGCCATTTTACGCTGCGGCAGGAGGACAGGTTGGGGATGTCGGGCGATTGATTGATCTGGTGAGCCAGCACGAGCTAGCGCACATCACTAAGACGTATTCGCCGATCAGCGGTCTAATCGTCCACACTGCGGTGGCGCTCCAGGAATTGCGTAAGGGCCAAGGAGTGACCGCCATTGTGGACTCCGAGCGTCGCGACTCCATTCGCCGCAACCATACCGCCACGCACCTGTTGCACGCCGCGCTGCGCCAGACGCTCGGCACGCACGTGAAGCAGGCCGGGTCGCTGGTGGCGCCGGACCATTTGCGCTTTGACTTCACGCATTACGCGCCACTCGATGAACAGGACCGGCTCGATATCGAAGACCTGGTGAACCGGCACGTGCTGAAAAACGAGGAAGTCCGCACTCAGGTGATGGACCTGGATACCGCCGTCAATTCCGGCGCGATGGCGCTGTTTGGCGAAAAGTATGGAGACAAAGTGCGGGTGGTCTCGATTGACGAGGGTTCGTTTTCAAAAGAGCTTTGTGGCGGCACGCACGTCCGCCGCACCGGGGACATTGGCCTGTTCAAACTGGTTTCCGAAAGCAGCGTGGCGGCGGGAACGCGCCGCATTGAGGCTTTGACGGGCGAAGGCGTGCTTCGGCGCCTGCGCGAGGCGCAATCCACCCTCAATAACCTCACGGAAGTCCTCCGCGCCAAACCCGGCGAGCTATTGCAGGCCGCCGCGAAGCTGGCCGAATCCGAAAAGAAACTGCGCAAGCAGCTTGAAGCGTCCGGGATGAAGCGCGCCGCGGCCAGCACCGGCGGGTTGGCGGAAAGCGCCCGTGAAGTGAAGGGCGTGCGGGTGGTTTCTTCGCGCGTCGAAACTCCAGAAGGAAGCGAAAGAGCCGCCCTGCGCCAGATGGTCGACAATCTGCGCGCGCGCCTGCAAAGCGGCGTCATCGTCCTCGGCAGCGCCGCCAACGGCAACGTGGCGCTGGTAGCTGCCGTTTCTAAAGACCTCACGGATCGCCTGGACGCTGGCAAGATTGTGAAGGCCGCCGCAGCCCTGGTCGGCGGCAGTGGCGGCGGCCGCAAAGACATGGCCGAAGCGGGCGGCAAAATGCCGGAAAAGCTGCAGGAGGCCTTGGACTCGGTTCCCTCCATTATTGAGAAAATGCTTTCATAAGCGGTCAGCACTCAGCCATCAGGCATCGGCAACCCAGAGTATTTAGAGCTTATCCGTAAATAAGTATTGAATTCTGAGGTGATCTGAGGCAAGATTATGACCCAAGATGCCACAAATAAAATCTTGGGAAGTGTCGGATGAATTGTGGGTGAAGGTCGAACCGTTGATTCCCGTTGCTCAGCGGGCGAAGGGGCGAAAGTATAGACGCCGACCCGGTGGTGGTCGAAAGCCGATGCCGCCGCAGAAGGTATTTTCCGCCATCGTGTATGTGTTGCGAACGGGATGCCAGTGGAAGGCTCTGCCGAAGGAATTTGGTAGTGCGAGCGCGATCCACAAGCACTTTCAACAGTGGCACCGGGCCGGCTTCTTTCTGGCGCTGTGGCGGGCGGGATTGGCCGAGTATGATGAGATGGAAGGCATCGCCTGGGACTGGCAAAGTATCGATGGGGCCTTGGTGAAAGCCCCGCTGGCCATCGAGTGTGTGGGAGCCAACCCCACGGATCGGGGAAAAAAAAGGGCGCAAGCGAAGTTTGTTAGTCGGCGGGCGTGGCGTCCCGCTGTCGCTCGCCGTGAGCGGAGCCAACGTGCATGACGTAAAGCTGTTGCCGGCCACACTCGACCAGGCGGTGAGAGCGCGACCCGCGACGAGTCTGAAGAGGCCTCAGCGCCTGTGCGCCGACGCGGGGTACAAGGGAGCCCCGGCCCCGGCCAGGGGTTATAACCCCTGACAACCCCTTGACTCACCGCCACCGCCCCAGCTTCAGGACTTTGGCTTCAGGCCGAAAATAGCGTTAAGATGATTCAGTTCTTGAAGGAGAATCAGCTAGATGGATCTTTTTGGTTGGCTCAGCGGCAAAAAGAAAACACAAAGTAGCCCGCCCGCGAGCAGCCCATCTCTGGAAGCACAAAAACAACCATCACACTCAGCATCAGAGAAGCCCACAGCTCCATCTGCTCCAACCCAGCACCCGGCCACCGAAAATGCTGTGCTCGAATCCGGTGCAAAACCTCAAATGACGAGACTCACGATTAGCCGTGACTTTCCGCAGGAAGTGACCAAAGGCTGTAGTCGGAAGCAAGTCTCTGAGCTAATCCGTGCCTCGGCGCGTTACATGTGGACAGCTATCGGCACTTACCTTGAAAGAGACGGTGTCAGATGGTCAGACGAAAAGACGACCGGCGTAACCGATCCATCCGCCGCGTCGATGGTTTTTGAGATGAGTGTTGCCACAACCGACGAAGCCCGTGTAATCAAAGATGTTCAGTTCCATTGGAACAACCTCATTAGAGCAATCCAAGAGCACGGCGGTGTCGATGGATTTTGCGCGGAATACCGCAAGGAGGTGTCTACTCCCACGAAGTTCAATCCCCACAAGCCTATCTGCGATAGGTGTGGCAGGGAATTGAACCCAGCGCCGTTGTTTCGTGTTGGTGACCACTATCCCAGATTATTCATGAATTTCATAGCCCAATTGCAGCAAAGGCAGATTTGGCGCGGTCTGGAACGTAATTTCGGCTCTCATGGAAAAACGACACAGTGTCGAATGGGTTTCTCACGCCGTTATCGCATATCCGCATGTTTACTGGCTTGAGCAAAATAACGACGTGTTCGTGAATAATCCGGGCTATGCAGGCTACATTTGCAAACCCTGCAAAAAAGTGCTGTGCCCCCGTTGTAGTTCATATAAGTGTCCTGACTGTGGCACAAAGCTCGATGATGCGGGTCTGAAAGCCCTGTTGGACCTCGCCGTTGCTAAGCAAGCTGCGGCGCGAGGCGAAGCACCGGTTGAAGTCCTCGCCTTGGTCCTTGCGAGCTTTTCCGGCGAACGAGACCTAGCCCCAATACTGTTCACTTAACGATTCTGATGCATTCTGCGATTTTGATTCGAACATTACAAGAGGCCCCGCGCGGGCGCAGCGGGAAGTTGCTCATCTTACGCTTGACCCCGCGCGGGCGTCGCTGGCCCCGGCTGGAAACAGCTCGCTCCTGCAGAATTTCGTCCAGCACGGCCTCATGGAACGTTCTCC
>Ga0207416_1001012_pt1 | contig 40907 bp, 41 predicted proteins | sample PaiPotPPM11metaG_FD_184107 | JGI IMG/M metagenome (GOLD analysis project Ga0207416, IMG submission 184107) | Iron sulfur acid spring bacterial and archeal communities from Banff, Canada, to study Microbial Dark Matter (Phase II) - Paint Pots PPM... ...
TCACCGCCGATTACAAGAACGACGAGGACTCGATCCAACGCCCCGGCTCGCTGCGCGAATCGGTGCCGCGGACGGGTTTCGGCGAACAGCAACCGCCGACGGCGGCGACCCTGACGTACGCGGCGGAGTTTGATACCGCCTATACGGCAGCGTTCGCGAAATACAATGCCTTCGTGCGCAGCCTCTCGGGGCTTTCGTCCGAATTGCATGCCAAAGGCAAGAAACCGGTCGCGGGAGCGATAACCATCACCCCATAGTGTGTGTATCGCAAACTCGGTCGTCGTTACTTTCGCGTAGTGGATTCCTGGGAGCGGTGGGCGCTGCGGCGCTCCCGCTCTTCGCGGATCCCGCGCGAGCGCTCGCCGCGGTTCAAGATGCGGCGGGCGAGCAAGCCAGCCTGATGATTCCCGCGGGCCTGGCGCCCGCCAACGAACGAGCCGCTCGCATCGCGAGCGGCTCGCCGTACATCCGGGCCCACGTCGCGCAAATCACGGCACTTGCCACCTCGATCGGCGATGCGACGCTGCGCGCCGACGTGCTCGATTTATTGAGTCTGCCCGTTCCGCGTTACATGCGGCGCTACCCCAGCCCGGCCTCGCAGCTTGCGATGCGCGACGCGATGGCGTTCGCGGACTTCATCGCTCCCGACGCGCCCGTATCGGGCGTCTTTCCGCCGATGTCGCCGGTGTTGGGCTACGCGCAGCCGTTTTGGAGCGCGCCCGGTTCGGACACGAACGGCCACCACAGTTACCCCGGCGGCCTCTGCGTACACGAGCTCTTCAACGCCCGTATGGGCGAGCAGTTCACCCGCGTCTACGACCTGCAGTATTTCAACGGCCGCTCTGCGGTGGACCGGGATCTGGCAATCGGTGCGGCGCTCTACCACGACATCATGAAGACGATGGTCTTTCAGTACAATGCGGACGGAACGTTTTTTGACGAGTTGCTCATCGGCAACACGGGCGGACACCACGTCCTCTCGGGCGCCGAGGCGATCGCTCGCGGCCGCGACGCGCGTTTCGTTACGGTACTGCTGAGCGCGCACGCCGCGCCGTCGCTCGGGGATCAAGCCAAAGTTGCGACCTGGTGCCGCGCGGCCGCGATGCTGGCCGGCGTCGACCCGGTCGAATACGGGCTAGTGCGCAAAACCGACAACGGATTCGAGCTTGCGACGCTTCCCGCGATCGAATGCTTCGTGAACCACCTCAGCGACCACGACTACGTGCTCGCCATCGACGCAGCGCATCACGTGCGCCCGATGCTTGCGACCGTCGCCCCGCGGTTCGGCGTCAACCCTCGGGACCCGGCGGCGCTCAATTGGTGGCGTTTGCAAGTCTGCTCGCATGCTACCGAAATCGCGCTCTATCACGAGCTGACAAGGGGCGAGGCGGCCTTCGTCGCAGCGGTTGGCTCCGCGCTGTAGAAGGCGGAGGAGAGAGCGTTCGATCGCTCGCCGCCGGTCTCGCAGTTTTTTCTTGCGATGGTGCAGAAGCTTGGACGTCCCGACACGTTCGCGATCTCTGCGGCGATCTGCGTGGCGACGATCGCATTCATTGCCGAGACCGTGCCGGAGACCAAGCGCGAGCTTTTGGAATCGATCCAAGTCTGAGGCACTATGAGCCGAGCGTTCGTTAAAGATGACGATAGCGGCCCCGAGCCGATCGTCCCTCGCCCCGTTAGCGAGGCCCCGAACTACGTGACCCCGCGAGGTTATGCGTTGCTCGACCGTGCGCTTGAAGCCGCGCAAGCGGCGGCGGACGAACGCGAAGTGCAGTATTACCGGCAGCGCTTGAATAGCGCGATCGTCGTGCAGCCGTCGATCCGGGTCAAACGGGTGGTGGAGTTCGGTGCGTCGGTAACCGCGCACGACGCCAAGGGCGCTTCGCTGACCATCCGCATCGTCGGTGAGGATGAAGCCGATCCGGCGCAGGGTTTGGTGAGCTGGGATTCGCCGATCGCGAAAGCGTTTACGGGCCATCGCGTCGGCGATCGCGCGATCGTGCAACGGCCGGCCGGGCCGCTTGCCTATACGATCGACGACCTTCATTACGAATGACGGGCGCTTGACATCTCGGCTCGCCGGTGCGTTTTAAGGGATTGTTGTTCGTAATTTAGTACCGCGGGCCAGGTCCCACCGAGGGCCATCTTGAAATGAATCGCGTGACGCTGCGGAAGATTCCCGCGGGCCTCGCACTCGGCTTGTTCGCCTCGCTTACGGCGCACGTGGCGCTGTATGGCAGGCAACACGGCGTCGGCGGCGCCTACCATGCCCTGCTGATGCAGATCAGCTCAGCGGCCGCGTTGGCGTTTATCGCGACGCTCGGAGCCCTTGCCTGGAGCCAGTCCCGCCACTTGGCCGACGGCCGTACACTCGCTGCCTCCCTTCGCGAGCGGCTTCCCGGCCTTGGAACCGTCGTGACATCGGCTGCCGCGTGGTACGCCGGTGTAGAGGCGATCGAACCGCATCACGCAGGTGTATCGGGGTTCGCTCTGGTCGCCGCCCTCGGCGCGGCGTCGTACGTCGTACTGCGCCTGGCTCGAGCGATGACGGACACGTTCGCGCATGCGGCCATCACGATTTCCCGCAATTCCTTTTTGCCGCGCATGCCGGCGTGGCGACGTCGTCCGCGCGAGCGCGTCGTCGCTCGTCATTCGTTCCAAGCGCGCCGTCGCTTCGCGCGCCCTCCTCCGATCGCGTTTGGTTTTTCTCACGCGTAAGCGTGCTCAAAAATACAAATTTCTGATCGGGGGTCCTATTGTTTCGCTTTACGGTGGCGCTCGTCGCCGCACTCACATGCATTGTTTTTATGCGTACGCCCGCGCAGGCACATGTCGTCTGCGGGGACCGTATTTTCCCCACAACGCTTACGATGGACGATCCAGGCGTCGGCGACGAAGTATCGCTTCCGACGCTCCAGTTCACGCCGTCACCGAACTCGCAAAATAACAGCTACGGGTTCGAATGGGATAAGACAATCACCAAAGATCTTACCTTGGCGATTAATGATGATTACGCGACCCAACACAGCGCAAGCCAGAATTTAGCTGGATGGGACAACGTCACGCTGACCCTCAAGGATCAACATCCCTGCCTTACCCGTTACTCGCACGAAGAAGCTGTTTGGTCGATCGGTGTGATACGCCTGATCCCCGGAACCGGTTCGACGCTGCTGCGGAACGCCGGCGCAATCGCAACATACGGGAGCACCGCGCCAACCTTTTACTTCGGCAAGGGCATGGGTGCGCTAACGAATGGTGCCCTCCGCCCGATCGCGATCACCGGTGAAGTAAGCCGCGTCTTTTCCGACAGACAGAGCTTGAGCCCGAATGCCTGGAGCTATGCGGCGTCGTTGCAATACTCGATGCCCTATTACCAACAGAACGTTAAGGCGTTGAATATTCCACAGTGGATCACGCGCTTAACGCCGCTGGTCGAAGTTTCGATGGTTACCCCAGACTTAGGCACGCCGACGGGAACGATTGCGCCCGGCTTTCTCTACGACGCTCCCTCATGGCAGTTGGGCGCCGAGGCCGTAATCCCAGCCAACAACGCGACACGACAACTGCAAGGCACGGGATTCATCATTCAGTATCACGTGTTTCTCGACACCTACTACAAGAGCTGGTTAGGAAGACCGCTCATCCAGAAAGATCTTTGGGGAAATAATGGCTAAACGCACACTCGCGGTAACCTTCCTGATTCTGGCAATGCTTATAGCCCCATGCGCGGTTCAGGCGCATGCATTCATCGACCATTCCGATCCGGCGGTTGGAAGTACCGCACCCACCTCACCCAAAGTCGTGCACATTTGGTTCACGCAAGAGCTGGAACCCGCTTTTAGTTGGATTAAGGTGACCGATAAATCGGGAGTTGCCGTGAACGACGGGCCGTCCTTTGTCGATGCGAAGAACAACCAAGAGATGGACATCAAACTGAAGCAGTTGCCGGCGGGCACGTATACCGTGAAATGGCATGCGCTCTCGGTCGATACGCACACGACCCACGGCGATTTCACCTTCAAGGTCAAGGGGAGCTAAGGCCATCGAACCGCTCTTATCGTCGACTCGCTTCATTCACTACACCGCGTGTGCGTTGCTGGAAGGCGTATTCGTATTCTGGTGTCTGATCGCATGGCCGGCGTTTCGTCGAACGCAGACGTCGCCGGCGTCTGCAGAGCAACTCGATCGGCGGCTCTTCGCGCTCGCGTGGGCGAGTCTGCTCGTCGCGCTCGTAAGCGGCGCAGGTTGGCTGATCGTCGTCGGGTCGAAAATGAGCGGCACGCCGCTCACCTCGGTTGTGCAGGGCGGTGTCCTCGGGATCGTCTTAACGCAAACGCACTTCGGCATCGATTGGTTGATACGCGCTGCGCTCATCGTCGTTATCGCGTTGTGCCTGGTCGTGCAGGCGCGAACGCGCAAACAGGCGGCGGGGTGGGTGGGTTTGCTCGCGGCGTCGGCGTTCATTGGTTCGTTGGCGTGGGCGGGTCACGGGGCCGCGAGCGAAAACGTGCCGTTCGACGCCATCCATGCACCCGCCGACATCTTGCATTTGCTCGCCGCCGGTGCGTGGCTCGGTGCACTCGTCCCGCTCGTGATATTTCTCGCTCAAGTATGGCGCGATAAGAGTCCGCAAGCAGTTGCGGTCGCGCGAACGGCGACGCTGCGCTTCTCGGTGCTGGGTCTCGCGAGCGTGGGAACGTTGATCGTGACCGGCGTCGTGAATACGTGGTTTCTCGCCGGCAACGTTCCGGCGTTGATCGGAACGTTATACGGTCAGCTTTTACTGCTCAAAGTAGCGCTCTTTGCAGCGATGATTGCCATGGCGGCCGTGAACCAGCGGCGGCTTCTACCGTGTCTCGCCGACAATGCAAGTCAACCCAGCCTCTGGTTGCAAGCGATTCGACAAGTGCGCCGCAACGCGTCGATCGAGGCAGCCGTTGGTGTGCTCGTCCTTGCCATCGTCGGGATCATCGGCATATTACCGCCCGGCCTCCACACCGAGCCGCGCTGGCCGCTCCCGTTCCGGTTCGATCTCGCCGAGGTTACCCCACGCGGGCAGACGGTTTTCGAGGTCGCGGTTGTCGCCTTCGCTCTTTGTCTTGTGGCCACGATTGTTATTGCCGAGAGAAGACGTTACCGCGCAATGACTGCGTCCGTCCCATTGCTGATTCTTTTTGGGATCATCAGCTTGGTTGCCGGGCGTCCGGGGATCGTGCGTGCCTACCCAACGAGCTTCTACGCGTCGACGCAGCCGTATGCGGCACCATTTATCGCCGGCGGCGCGCCGCTTTACGCCCAGAATTGCAGCGTGTGCCACGGAGCCAGCGGTCGCGGTGACGGTCCCCTTGCCGGCAAGCTTCCGATTCGCCCCGCGAACTTGACCCAGCCGCATCTGTTCGCCCACAAAGTGGGCGAACTCTACTGGTGGGTAAGCCACGGGCGCAACAATGGGGTCATGCCGGGCTTCGCCGACAAACTAACTCCGGAGCAGCGGTGGGATCTGATCAATTTCGTGTTGGCGCGGACGGCCGGCGATCTTTCGAAGCAGACGGGTTCCCAAATCAGCACGACGGCAGCCGTTCCATTTCCGGATTTCGCATTCGAGCAGAACGGTGCGCAAAATACACTGAGCCAGGTGCTGAAGAACGGACCGGTTCTGGTCGTCTTGTTCGCAACGCCACCAAATGCGCGACTCGAGCAACTCGCGAACTTACAACCGCGCCTTACGGCTGCGGGTTTACGCGTCGTTGCAGTTGGGCTCGGCTCATCAACCGGCAAGGCACCTTTGATCGTCGACGTGGCGCATAACGTTCGCACCGCGCTTGCTTTGTTCCGATCGTCAAAGGATGGCGGAGAGACGGAGCTGATGCTCGACCGAGGCGGCAACGTTCGCGCGCGGTGGACGGCAAGCGAACGGGGCGGCCTTGCAGATCCCGGCACACTCGTCAGCGATGCCGTGCGCGTGAAGAGCATTCCCGTGGCGGCTGCAAATCACGCCGGCCACGGCGGATAAACACTGCTTCGACGATCGAAATTTCCCGCGCCCTGACGTACGGTAGCAGTGCTCTCCGTAAGCAAAAAGACTGCCTTCCGGCGAAATGCCGGAATAAGACCCTAGTTGTCTTTAGGCGAAAGTATGACGCTTCGTCCTTAGGTGTTTTTTGTCACGGGAGAACCTAAACGCAGCCACAATAGGGCGGATCGTTACTACTTCAGTTTCATGACGGAGGATGTTCATGAACGGATCTATTGTACGATTACGCCATCTTATCGCGCCGCTTTTCGGCGCGGCATTACTTGGAACGCTGATCGCCGGTTGCTCCGGCGGCGCCGCTTCGGGCACCGCCGGAGCGGTTCCCAAACTTGTTACACCTACCCGGAGCCTGACGCACGCGGTGTTGCACATCAGCCGCTCCTCGATTCCATCGGTGATGGCAAAGCTCGTTCGTTCGGGCGCATATGCCTCGCCGGTTAAGGGAAAAAAAATCAAGCAGCTCGCCCACGTGATGACGGTTTCGCAAGGACTCGATCTCGTCAACAACGGCGGCCCGGTGATGGCCGGCGCGACCGTCTATAACATTCTGGTGAACTGCGCCGACGAAAGCTGCTGGGGCGGCGAGATTGGCCAATTCGAGAACGACCTCTTCTCGAACGGCGGCGGAACCGGCATGATCAATATTCTCGACCAGTACATCGGGCAGAGCGCGACGGGCGCATACACCGACGGCGGCGATTACCCGGTCACCTACAACACTTCGTCGCAGCTCGGCGACCAAGACATCGATAATATCGTGTATCAAGTTGCGACGGCGAACAACATTCCAACCGGCTATAACACGATGTTTAACGTGTTTCTCGCGAGCGGCGTCCAGCAGTGCAGCCAGGCCGCGGGCGGGTGCTACGGCCAGCAGTACTGCGCCTATCACGGCAGCAACGACTACAGCGATATCGGCCATGCGATCTATTCGGTAGAACCGTATCAAGATATCCAAGGCTGCCAGGTGAGCAATCTGCCTTCACCCAATGGTTCGACGGCCGACTCCACCGCATCGACCGCATCGCACGAAATGTTCGAGGCCTTCACCGATCCGGACGTGGCGATCAATAACGTCGCCTGGTACAACCAGACCGGCGGCGAAATCGGCGATCTGTGCGCGCCGGCCGCCGGCGTCCCCACCGGCAACGTGCAACTCGGTGCCGACACCTGGGAGATTCAAATGGAGTACGATAACAACGTCTCCGACTGCTCGTACTCGCCATAGGGCGACACGTGACGTAACGGCAGGACGGGCCATCGCTTGCTTTAGCGGTGGCTCGTTTCGTTGCCGGCGACGGGTGGTAGAATGCAGTATGCAAAAGCGAATTGTAGCGATGGCAGCCGCCTTTATCTGCGCGAGTGCCGCAACCGGCATTGCGCCCGCCTTGGCGGGCTCTTCCTTAGGCTCGGTCCGCGTCGCGGTGCGCGACAGCGCGCAACGGCCGCTGATCGGCGCGCCGATTGAAGTTCAAAGCGGGGGCTCCTATCGGGAGGTCTTCACCGACCGGCACGGGGTTGCGGTCGTTTCAAACCTGGCGCCCGGGCGAACGCTGATTCGCTTGACTACCGAAGCCGCGGCATGCCCGCAACTCGTCACGATCATGGCCGGCGAGACCGTACAAGCGCAGATGCGCACGCAACCCGCTGATGCCGCGCCGAGTTGCACGGCTCACGTCGCGCGCCCGCAAGCCTCGCTCACGACCGATCTGTACGACATCTGGTAGCGTGGGCTAGACGTCGCGGGTGGCGAAGCTGCGCACGGCGACCGCAGTAACGGCTACGACCCACACGGCGCTCCACGCCAGCATTGCCGGCGGCGGCGGCGAGAGCACGAAGAAGGGCCCCGGCCAGCCCTTCAGCCCGAATTGCGCGATCAGGACAACCGGCTGGAGCTGGTAGACGGCAACGCGCCATAGGGCATCCGACGGCAGCAGCAGTTGCGAGATGATGCCGATACGCAGCAGCGTTTCGTTGTGGTAGACCGGGGCGAAGCTCGCGACGATGCCTACGATCCAGGAGACGCCGAACCCGACGACCGTAACGATGCTGGTGGCAACCGTTTGCAGCCGAGATGCGACCGCGAGCGTCAGGCAGAGCATCACGATCGCGAGTGCCGAGAGCGCTGCAATTGCGGCGATGGGGTGCGGCGTCTGGTAGCCGGTGACCGCATCGATCATCGCAAATTCCAGGCCGCCGGAGATTGCTGCATACGCGCACAAGAGCGCCCCGAGCCCGAGCGCCTTTCCCGCCACAACCGCCCCGCGTGAGATCGGTCGCGCGAGCACCGGCAGTAACACGCCCGATTCTATTTCCGCCGAGAGCATCGTCGCGCCTAAGACGATTGCGGCAAATGCCAGGATGAAGCTGAAGAGATAGGCGATGAGCGGCACCAACGCTGCGGTAACGGCGCGAACTTCCAGCGGGCTGAGCGCAACGCCATGCTGCTTATGGATGGTATGGATGTGCTGCAAGCCCCAGCCCGTTAACGCTACCAGCCCGAGCGTGCCGAGAAGTGCCGCGATCGCGAAGCGCCGCCGAACCATTTCGCGGACGGTCATCCATGCAATGGTAATCACGGGGACCCCGCAAGTTCGATAAATCGTTCTTCAAGCGTCTGGACGATCGGTTCGACGGCGTAGACGCGGGCTCGCGCAGCGACGAGCGCTGCGACGATCTCGGGCGTGCGCTCGTGCGGGACGTCGCGGAGCACGATCGCGCCGTTGCTTTCGGTGACGTCCCCGAACGACGCGAGCGTCGCATGTAGCGAAACGCCGTCCGCTCGCGCGCGAATGCGCAGGCCTCGTTGCTCGCCGAGAATCTCCTCACGCGTGCCGCTGGAGATAACCCTCCCGGATTTCACGATCGCGATGCGATCGCAAACGAGTTCCACCTCGGTCAGCAAATGCGAATTGAGAAAAACGGTGGTACCGCGCTCGCGCAGCCCGGCCAGCAGTGCCCGCACGTCGTAGCGCCCGAGGGGGTCGAGTGCTGAGGTGGGCTCGTCGAGGACGACGAGCGCGGGATTGCCGAGCAGCGCAACGCCCAGGCCTAGGCGCTGTTGCATGCCCTTCGAATACGTCGCGACCCGATCGTCTGCGCGCTCGCTCAATCCTACGGCGGTAAGCGCGCGTGCGATATCCGGCGTACGTTGCGCCGCGCTCGTGCCCAGCAGTGAAGCGTGGAACGCGAGCACCTCGCGCGCACTCAACCACTCCGGATAGCGAAAGAGCTCCGGCAAGTAGCCGATACGCCGTCGCGTTTCACGATCGCCGATCGGCGCACCCAACACCTGTGCGGTTCCGGACGTTGGGCGGACCAAGCCCAGCAACATCTTCACCGCCGTTGTCTTTCCGGCGCCGTTCGCGCCGAGAAAACCGAAAATAGAGCCGCGTTCGACGCGCAACGTCAGGTCGCTCAATGCCGTAACGGTGCCGTAGCGCTTTGCGAGCGCCACGGCACCGACGGCGAGGTTAGCGGAGGCTGTCGGCAAGTGCGATCGCTTCGCTCTTCTTGAGCGAGCCTACCACGGCGTAGATGACGGAGCCTTTCTGCCAGAGTACGCCGGCGCCCAGGCCCGTTTGATCGCCCAAGGCAAGGCCTTGCACGCCATCGACGCGCACGGGCGAGGCCGTTTGTTTATCGATCTGCAGCGGGATCGGCAGCGTGCTCGACGGGTCGGTGATGGCGTGCAGTTGCGCCGCGACATCCGCCGGAAGATTGGGCATAGCGAACAGGTAATTCGCGAGCGTCGTCAGCGATGCCCCGGTAGAGGTAACCGACGGCGCTTTCGACTCGACGAGGACGATCATATTATCGAGGCCGTGAGCCCGCAGATCCTTCGCGCTTTTGGGGACGTTTCCGTATGCGCGTACGATCGCGGAGGGGAAGGTGACGCGAATCGTCGAGCCGTCGAGCCCGGCCGGCATGGGCGGCAGGTTGCGATGGTTGCGGAGTTCATACGCGCGAGCCTTCGCCGCGCTGAACGTAAAGGCCACGGTCGACGCTTCCGTTAGATAGGTTTGCGTGCGTGCCGGAATACCACGCGGTGCGACGGAGAAACCGCGCGGCGTGAGCCCGGTGACTGCGGCAGCGTGCGCGAGCGAGACCGGCTGCTCGCGATCTTTGAGCGAGTGACGCGGACTCTGTTGCAACGTTCCGAAGGCCTTCAGGCTTGGCATGAGGCGCATTTGCTCGCTGTCGGTTGCGGTAATGGCCAGCGGCACGAATTGATGGGGTTCGAAGATGGTGAGCATCTGCGCGGCGAATCCGCCGAGCGGCGTGAAGATCAGCGCGCATACGAGCACCGCTGCGGCCGCAAGCCCCGCCAAACCGGGGGACCATGCGGCAGCGCTGCGCCTCGCATTATGAGAATGCTGCTGCATATGGGCGTATGCTCGCGCGCTATCGACGGAGGGAATCGCCCCGGAGAAGGCGCGTTCGCCGATGCGTGCGTTGGCGAGGATGTCGTCGTAGCGCGCGTGACACGTCGCGCAGCCTGCGAGATGCGCCGTCATGCTTGCATCGATACGTTCCGGCTCGTCGATCGAGCGTCGAAGGGTGGAGTCATCGTAGTGTTGCACGTTCGATTTCCTTTTTGAGGGCGCGTTCCGCTCGCGCGAGCCGCGTCCCGACCTGGGCGGTGTCGATCCCGAGAGTTTGGGCGATCTCGCGGTAGGTGGATCCGCCGTAGCGCAGCGCGAGCAGCCCCGCATCGTGCGGACGAAGACGGAGCAGTGCCGCACGGACGACGAGTTGCATCTGATCACGATCCAGGAGCGCGAGCGGGTCCATGGCGGCTTGGGCTTCGTGCAGGAGCGGCCGGCGGAGCCGAAACTCCGCGAGTTCCCGCGCAATGCGCCGTTTGCGCGATCGAATGAGGTTGAGTGCGCGATGGGCTACCGTGATGCACAGCCAGCCGGAGGCGGAGGGCCCGGGCTCGCGATGCGTGCGGACGAATTGCATGAAGGCCTCTTGCGCGACATCCTCGGCATCGGCGCGATCGCCGAGGACGCGGTACGCGATAGCGACCAGCCGGGGATACTGCTCCGCAAAGAGCGCTTCGAGGTCTGATAGTGACGGTGCGATAGAGACGGCTACCACGCGATCCGATCCCTTCCTTTCGGGTTCATATTTCCAAAGCACCGCGGGTCTCATGTTTGTAACGTATCCCGATACGGAAGGGGGGGATTCTAAGTGATGCCGCGACCGCCCGTGCGGTTACTTTCGGCGCCCAAGCGCCAAAGAATCAAGAGCATCGCTGCCAGGCCCGCAAAAAGCAAGAAGGGCACCCAGACCGCACCGATGAGAAAAATGAGTACGGAAAAGGCCATAAGAATCGGCCATACGCTGGACGTCGTAAATATCCCCAAGTCTTCGCCGGCCGCCTCGCCGACACGCTCGTCTTTACGATCGCCGTCGAGGTCCGCATCGCGCTCGGCCAGGATGGCATAGCTCGCAGCGAACACGAGCGCACTCGCCATGATGCCGAGCAAAAACGTGCCGGCTAGCTCGTGCGAGGTAATATTATATACGACGGCAATCGCGATGCCAAAGGCTGCCGAACTCAAAAAAAGCGCTACGAACGTCTTCATGCAACGCCTTCCGCCGCTCGCCTCGCGGCCTGCCGCGCGTCGAAAACCGGTCGTTCGGACGAAATGTTCGGCAGCGAGTGAAAATTAAATTCCGGCGGCGGAGAACTCGTCGCCCACTCGAGCGTATAGCCTCCCCAGGGATCGTCCGGTGCCGGCACCCGTTTGCGAAACGCAAGCAGCACGATAAAGCCGAAGAGCACGACGGCCAGGGCGATGACGAATGCTCCAGCTGTAGCCAGACCGTTGAGCAACGCGAGATGCTCGACGTTCGGGTACGTCACGACGCGGCGCGGCATACCCTCAAGGCCCATAATATGCATGGGGAAGAACGTCAAGTTGAAACCCAGGAAGAAGAGCCAGAAAAACCACTTCCCGAGCCGCTCGCTGAGCTGGACGCCGAAGACTTTCGGAAACCAGAAAAATACGCCGGCGAAGATAGCGAAGAGGCTTCCACCACCGAGCACGTAGTGGAAGTGGGCGACGAGAAAGTAGCTGTTATGGGCGTCGAAATCGATCGGTGGCGAGGCGAGCATCACGCCGGTGATACCGCCTATTAAGAAGTTGAGCATGAAGCCTAAAGCGAACAACATCGGCGTCGTCAGCTCGATCGAACCCTTCCACATCGTGCCGATCCAGTTAAAGAACTTTACCCCGGTCGGCACGGCGATCAAGAACGACGTGGCCGAAAAGAATGCGTCGTTTACCGCCCCGGTCGTGAACATATGGTGCGCCCAGACGCCCATCGAGAGCCCGGCGATCGCGAAGGCCGCGAGCACGAGTTCGACATACCCGAAGACGGGTTTACGCGAGAAGACGGCCACGACTTCGGTGATGATGCCGAAGTACGGCAAGATCATTATGTAGACTTCCGGATGCCCGAAGAACCACCAAAGATGCTGGTAGAGAACGACGTTTCCACCCTGGGACGGATCGAAGAAGTGGCCGCCGAGATGCCGGTCGATCAACAGCATGGCTAGGACCGAGGCGAGCGGTGGGAAGGCCATGAGAATCAACAGCGACGTCGCCACGATCTCCCAAGTGAAAATCGGCATGCGCCACATCGTCATCCCGGGTGCACGCAACAGAAAGATGGTGGTCATGAGATTGACGGCGGTGAGAATGGAGCCGATCGAAACCATCAGCAATCCGATGATCCACAGGTCTTGACCGGCGCCGGCCGAGACCTTGATCTCGGAGAGCGGAGCGTACGAACTCCATCCGGAGGCGGCCGCCCCCCCTGCCACCAGGGCGCCCGATAGTACCGTAAACGCTCCGAAGATGAAGAGCCAGAGCGACGTCGCGTTCAGCCGAGGGAACGCCATATCCGGAGCACCGATCTGTAGGGGCACGAGGTAATTAGCCAGCCCTAAACCAAATGGCGCGACGAAGAGAAAGATCATCGCCGTTCCGTGAAGCGTGAACACCTGGCTATAGGTGTGAGACGATACGATATCGAGATTCGGCGCCGCAAGTTGCGTCCGGATGACGAGCGCGAGGAGCCCCGCCACGACAAAAAAGAAGAACGTCGATATCATATACATGATCCCGATCTTCTTATGATCGGTCGCGGTGAGCCACTGGATCATAACGTCGCAAGTCCTTTGCTATTGCGCCACCGAGCGAAAGCTGCGTCTGAAACGACGCGCACGCGAAAGAGCATGTATGCGTGATCGACGCCGCAAAACTGCGAGCACACACCACGAAACTCGCCGATTCGCGTCGGCGTCAGATCGAAGTGATTCTCGTATCCGGGAAGGGCATCGCGCTTAAAGAGAAAGGCGGGAACCCAAAATGAGTGGTCGACGTCGGCTGACGTAAGATTGATTTGGGTTGTCTCACCGACGGGGAGCACGAGCGTGGGAATCGTTCGCGGCGTCCCGACGATCGTAACGCCGCTATGCGGGTAATGAAAGCGCCACGACCACCGAAAGGCCGTGACGTCGACGACCACCGACGGCGAAGGGGCTATTGCGTCGACAAGCTTTTGGCGGATGTACGAGGGCACGAATAGTCCGGCAACCAGGAGCAACGGAACGCCGATATAGACGATCGACCAGCGCGGATTCTTGTTAAATTGCGGCGGCAGTCCGCTATTGGGACGGCGACGCCACACGATGGCGGGCAGGATGATCAGCGCGAACATGATCGCAGCCACGACCAACGACGCAGCTAAAAAAATCGTCCAGTCTCCGCTGAGCAACCGCGCCTGTACGGATGCCGGATGAAAGAGTGGCATCGCTTCCTTACTACCCAGCTCACGAGGTTTCAAAACGCAGTCCCGCGGGTACCCCCGAGTCGAGGAGACGTCGTATACGGTGAGAGTCGAATCCCCGCTGGCTATTCGTGCGCATCCCCTGGTCTTTGGTGTGGTGCTCTTTCTCGCGTCGGAATTAATGTTCTTCGCGGGTTTGTTTGCAGCCTATTTCGATCTCCGCAGCCAGGCCACGGTCTGGCCGCCATCCGACGTGCACTTGGATGTGGTCTCCGCTTCGATCGGGACCCTCTTGCTCTTCGCATCGAGCGTCGCCATGGTCCTTATGACGAAGGCCCTAGCGAGGCAGCGGTATCGAGCAGCCCACGGCTGGCTTGCCAGCGGGATCGTTTGCGGTATCGCGTTTATCGCCATCGCCCTGACGGGCTACGCTAAAAATACGTTCTCTATCGCTAGCAACGCGTACGGTTCGCTCTATTACACGATGACGGGTTTTCATCTGTTGCACGTAGCGGCCGGTATCATTCTGCTGGTGGGGCTCTATTTTGCTCTACGTAGCCCCGCGATTAACGCCAATCAGCGCGCCGGCGCCGAGGCCATATCCTACTATTGGCACTTTGTTTTCGTCGTCTGGGTCGGCATCTGGTGCGCGATTTATTTAATTCGATGAGCGGAAAAAGGGTTCGCGCGATTGCGGCGTTTCTGATCGTCGCAATCCTAGGCAGCGTCGGGTTTATGGTCGCATACATCATGCACGCCTCCATCCAGCTTGAGGGGCTCGCGCTTGCGATCGCACTGGTGGGGTTCGTGTGCGCCGCACTGGGCTGGTCGTCGTGGATTATCGGCCGCGATCAGGTTGTCGACCACATCAATGAGTATCCGTCGGATAGCGCCGACCGAAGCGCGGCGACCGGAGAATTACAGCAAGCAGAGCGTGAGGTCTCGCGTAACGGCGCGCTACTGAAAGTGCTCTATGTCGCCCTTGGAGCATTTGGGTTAGCGGCGATCTTCCCGTTCCGTTCGTGGGGCCCGGCCCCGGGCAAGACACTCTTTAAAACGAAGTGGAAGCCCGGTTCCCGCATGGTGCGTGAGAACGGCGAAATCGTTACGAAGGACGCGCTAAACGTCGATTCGACGGTTACCGTCTTTCCGGAGGGCGCGGTCGGGGATGCGGCATCTCAAACGGTGCTGATTCGCCTTCCGGATGGGATGGGCGCGAGCATCGACGGATACGTGGCATATTCGAAGGTGTGCACGCATGCCGGCTGCCCGGTGGCGCTGTACCGAGCTAAGGAACACGAATTGATGTGCCCGTGCCATCAGTCGATCTTTGACGTTGTGCATGGTGGTAAAGTGCTCTCCGGACCAGCCGATCACGCGCTGCCGCAACTCCCGATTGAAGTCGATCCGCAGGGGTATCTTCGCGCAACCGGGGACTATCCGGTGCCCATCGGACCGGGGTTCTGGGAGCGCGGATGACGCGGCAGTTCGTGGACTGGCTTGACGACCGGTTGGGCACGGCGCACTTCATGAAGCACGCGCTACGAAAAGCGTTCCCTGACCATTGGTCATTCATGCTCGGGGAGATCAACCTTTACTGTTTTCTGGTCTTGCTCGCTACCGGAACGTTCTTAGCGTTCAACTTTGATCCCGCGCTAACGAAGGTGGTCTATCACGGACCCTACCGTCTGCTCGACGGTGTCACGATGTCATCGGCCTACGCATCGGCGCTGCATTTAAGCTTTGCGGTGAACGCCGGCCTGTTGATTCGGCAGATCCACCATTGGGCGGCACTGCTGTTCGTGGCCGGCATCACGATCCATATGGGTCGTGTGTTCTTCACCGGCGCATTTCGCAATCCGCGTGAACTCAATTGGATCGTAGGAGTCGTGCTCTTTTTGCTTGCGATGGGCGAGGGGTTCACCGGGTACTCACTTCCCGACGATCTCCTCAGCGGGATCGGCCTGCGCATCGCCGATTCGGTGATGCTCTCGATTCCGGTGATCGGAACCTGGGCGTCGTTCTTGCTCCTCGGCGGCGCCTTTCCATACAGCGATCAGGTTGGACCGCGTCTGTTTTCTGCTCATGTCTTCTTGCTACCGGCGGCGATTGCGGGCGCGATCGGCTTGCACTTAGCCATTCTGTGGCGGCAGAAGCATTCGCAGTTCCGCGGTCCGAATCGAACCGAGCACAACGTCGTCGGCTCACCGCTCTTTCCGAACTACGCGGCGAAATCGCTGGCGCTCGGAGTAGCGACGGCAGCCGTGTTGGTGGCGCTCGGCGCGTTCGTGCAGATCAATCCCATCTGGCTCTTTGGCCCCTACAATGCGTACCAGGCTGCCTCGCCGGCGCAGCCGGATTGGTATGTGGGGTGGCTCGATGGCGCGTTGCGCATCAGCTTCCCCTGGGCGCTCCACATCTTTGGGCACACGATTCCCTCGCCGTTCTTCCCCGGTGTCTTACTACCGGGCGTGTTGTTCGGCTTTCTCATCCTGTGGCCGTTTATCGAACGCGCGATCACGAAAGATCGGCAACCGCATCAGTTGCTCGATCGCCCGCGCGACAAACCGTGGCGTACCGCCGTGGGCGTCGCGATGTTCATGCTCGCGCTGGATCTCACGCTCGCCGGCAGCGGCGACGTCCAAGCTCGTTACCTGCACATCGCAGTCAACGTCATTAACGTCGTTTACCGATGGGGCTTTGTCGTCGCCCCGTCATTGGGCTTTGTCATTGCGTACGCATTAGCAAATGAATTGCGCAAGCGCGGCGGGGTGCACGAGGCCGGCCGCGTACGCTTGCGCCGAAATGACCGCGGCGGATTCGATGAGGAAACGATCCCGTGATCGAGGCATTGCTCGGCGCGATCGTGCTAGCGGCATATCTAATCTGCGCCCGCGCATACGCTAAACGCTATCCGCATCGCCGTTTTGGCTTCTGGCGCATGGCCGCGTTTTGTTCGGGCGTCGCGATCGCGGTCATCGCATTATCGCCGGCGATCGATACGCTGGTTGACGCATCGTTTGCCGCGCATATGGTGCAGCACCTCGCGCTGGCGTTGGTAGTTCCCCCACTCCTGCTCTTAGGTGCGCCGCTGTTGCTGCTCGTGTCGTTGCCGGCTCCGTCAGTCGGAAAGGCGATCGCGCGGTTCGCGCGCCACCCGACGGTGCTGTTTGTTGTGTCTCCTGTGATGGCATGGCTCGCCTTTGTGGCGGTGCTTTGGGGCATCCATTTCTCGCCGCTCTACGAGATGGCGCTCCGCTCGCTGGGCGTTCATATTGCGGAACACGCGTTACTGTTGAGTGTCGCGCTCGTGTTCTGGATGTCGGTCGTACAGGTCGGATATAGCCCGCACCAGGTACCGTTTCCAGTGCGCATCTTCTATCTGTTCCTGGCAATTCCCCAGGGAGCGTTTCTCGGACTTGCGATCTATTCGTCAAAACAAGTGCTCTATGCGCACTATCTTGTGGGGCGTTCGTTTGGTGCGGCCCTAACGGACCAGCAGAATGCTGGAGCGATCATGTGGATCGGCGGCGGAGCGTTGCTGTTCGTCGCCTTCATGCTGACGGCCGTCGTCTGGGCGGCGCGCGGGCGTCAGGAGGAGGCAATCGTATGATTCACCTCGTGCTAGCCGCAGTGCTCGATCTGGCGTCTGCCAAAAGTTCCGGGCAGTCCTTGTACGAACTCAAGTGCTCGTCGTGCCACGGCATGGTGCTCCAGGGCAGCCCCGCAGGACCGCCGTTGATCGGAACCAGCGCCGCATACGTCGATTTCATGTTGCAAACCGGACGGATGCCGGCCGCAATCCCGGGCGTTCAGGCCCTACCCCAGGCGCCCCAAATGTCGCAAGGGGATATTCGAGCAATCGTTAGCTACGTCACATCGACGTCGCGTGGCAAAGCGCCCTTGCCGCTGCCGGCACAGGGGCGATCGCATTTTACGCAGGCGAATATTCGCGCAATCGTTAGGGATGTAGCCGCCAACGCACACGACAGTCAGCAATTGCCGCAGCTCGCAAACGGGAACATCGAGCACGGGCGCGCGATTTTCGCCGAAAATTGCGAACAATGCCATGGGGTGAGCGCTCACGGCGGATCGGTTGGGTATGCTATCGTCGCACCTTCACTAATGCAGACACATCCCGAGCAGATCGCCGAAGCCGTGCGCAGCGGCCCAGGTGAAATGCCGCGCTTTGGAGCGGACGTTATCTCTGCGAGCAGTCTCGACGATGTCGTGAGCTACGTGCAATTCTTGCAACACGATAAAGCCACGTATAACCCAGGCGGGCTGCAGCTTGCAAATATTGGACCGGTTGCCGAGGGCTTTGTCGCTTGGGTGTTCGGCGTGGGTATTTTGCTGCTATTCGTTCGCCGGATTGGATCGACCGACTAACCGATTTCACGAACGTCCGGGCGAGAGGACGACGCAGGTCGTCTTGTTTCGCGGTCTACCGGGAGGGTAGATATAGAGAGCCGCACCCAAAAGCTTCGGAGTTACGATTGTGAAGATGAATACCAGTGATTTTCTGCTCGAACGGCTTGTCGACTGGGGCTTTTACCGCGTTTACGGTTACCCCGGCGATGGCATTAACGGCATCATGGGGGCATTCGATCGCATCGGCGATAAGCTCAGGTTCATCCAGGTGCGCCACGAAGAGATGGCCGCATTTATGGCGTGCGCTCATGCGAAGTTCACCGGTGAAGTCGGCATCTGTCTGGCGACGTCGGGTCCCGGAGCGATTCATTTACTCAACGGTCTTTACGACGCCAAGATGGATCACATGCCGGTGGTCGCAATCGTCGGGCAGGCGGCAACGTCGGTTCTCGGCGGGTCCTATCAGCAAGAAGTCGATCTGCAGGTGTTGTTGCAGGATGTCTCCGAGTACGTATACACGGTTTCAAGCCCGGCTGCAATGCGACACGTTATCGACCGCGCGGTGCGAACGGCAGCGGCGTTTCGCGCCGTCACCTGCGTGATCGTTCCTAAAGACATTCAGGAAAAGAAGGCGGTTCCGAAGCCGTCGCGCGTGCACAATATGATACGGAGCAGCGTCGGCTACTCCGCGCCGATGGTCATTCCAACAGCCGCCGATCTGCAGCGAGCCGCGGACATCTTGAATAGTGCGGACCGGGTCGCAATGCTGGTGGGGCAGGGAGCGGGGATGGCGGCCGACGAGGTGCTCGCAGTCGCCGATCGGCTCGGCGCCGGCATCGCAAAAGCACTCCTCGGAAAATATGTGGTTCCCGACGACTTGCCCTACGTTACCGGAACGCTGGGGTTGCTCGGTACGAGGCCGAGCTCGGACATGATGAACGAGTGCGATGCTCTGCTGATGGTGGGCACATGTTATCCGTATTCGGAATTTCTGCCCAAAGAAGGCCAGGCGCGTGGTATCCAGATCGATATCGACGCGCGCAACGTCGGATTGCGCTTCCCGACCGAAGTAAACCTCATTGGCGATAGTCGGCAAACCTTGGCAGCGCTTTTGCCGCTGCTTAAACCAAAATCCGGGACTGCGTGGCGCGAGAAGATCGCTAAAAACCTTAAAGACTGGTACGCGGACGAAGAGGCTCGTTCGAACGTCACCGGCGAGAAGATCAATCCGCAGCGCGTCTTCTGGGAGTTGAGCGAGCGGCTTCCTAGCGACGCCATCCTGACCGGCGATGCCGGGACGGCGACCAATTGGTTTGCACGAAACATTCGCATGCAACGTGGAATGAAATCTTCGCTATCCGGGAGTTTGGCCACCATGGGGTCGGCGGTTCCTTACGCGATCTCCGCAAAATTCGCCTTCCCGAACCGCCTGGTTGTGGCATGCACCGGCGACGGCGCCATGCAGATGAATGGTAACGCCGAAATGTTGACGGTTGCCAAATACTGGAAAGAGTGGTCCGACCCGCGGCTAATCTTTTTAGTGCTTAATAACTCCGATCTCAATCAGGTGACGTGGGAGATGCGCATCGAGGGCGGCGATCCCAAATACGAAGCATCGCAGAATCTTCCGCATTTTAATTACGCGCAGTATGCCGACCAGATCGGTTTACATGGCATCCGCGTCGAACGCACAGAAGATATTGGAAACGCCTGGGATCGGGCCCTTGCTTCGGATCGCCCCGTGATCTTCGATGCGGTTGTCGACGCCAACATCGCGCAACTCCCGCCCCACATCACCTTCGAGCAGGCACATAACTTGTTTTCGGCCTTGGCCAAGGGCGATCCGGATGAGGGGGGTGTGATCAAGGAGTCGATTAAAGAGGTACTCGCCACCCTGCTGCCTCACGGCTCGAACAAGTAACGTGGCCGCCGGCACGACGATCCGTACGCAGGCCCGCATCGACTCGCTGGAGGTGCGCGCGTACAAGATTCCGACGGCATCGCCGGAGTCTGACGGTACGCTAACGTGGGACGCCACCACCCTGGTCTATGTCGAGATCAACGCCGGGGGTGAGATCGGTATCGGCTTCACGTACGCAGATGTCGGCACGGCGAAGCTCATCGATAGCCTTCTTCGCGAAACGGTGGTTGGCAAAGACGCGTTCGAGATCGGCGCCCGCTGGGACGATATGTATGGGAAAACCCGTAACCTCGGCCATGACGGGATCACCTCGATGGCCGTCTCGGCGGTAGACGTGGCCTTGTGGGATCTTAAGGGCAAATTGCTCGGAGTTCCCACGTACGCGTTACTCGGCGCGGTACGGGCGCAGGTTCCCGTCTACGGCAGCGGGGGATTCACGGCGTACTCCGAGCAGCAGCTCTGCGAACAACTTTCGGGATGGGTCAACGACGGAATCCCGCGCGTTAAAATGAAAATCGGCCGCGATCCGAAAGCCGATATCGAGCGCGTTGCCGCCGCTCGTCGCGCCGTTGGGCCCGACGCGGAACTCTTCATCGATGCGAACGGCGCATATACCGTGCAGCAGGCGCTCGCGCAATCCGAGCATTTTGCAGAACAGCGCGTGACCTGGTTCGAAGAACCGGTCTTTCGGGAAGACTACGTTGGAACGCGACACGTGCGCGAACGCATCCCACGAGGCATGGAGATCTCCGTTGGCGAGTACGGATACGGTCTCTACGAATTTGCCCGCATGATCGACGCACAAATGTTGGACGTCTTGCAGGCCGATGCCACTCGCTGCGGGGGTTTCACGGGCTTGCTTGCCGTCGACGGGCTCGCTGCCAGTACCATGACACCGCTATCGACTCACTGCGCGCCGCATCTGCACTTGCACGCCGCGATGGCATGTAAGCAACTGCGCCACATCGAGTATTTTTACGACCACTATCGGATCGAACGGATGCTGTTTGACGGCGCGGCCGAGCCGGTTAACGGGCAACTCGTGCCAGATCCCGACCGGCCCGGCATCGGCCTGGAACTGCGTCGAACCGATGCCGAGCGTTATCTTCTGTAAGGACGGTTATGATCCGCATTCTTGAAGCCGTTGAGGCACCGCATTCGAGCCGCAACGGCTCGCATCCAGCCAAGACGGAGCGCCCGGGCTCGGTCAATCGCGCCGATGTAGACGTCGCTGGTTTGGAGGCTGCGCTGCGCAGCAGCGTCCGTGGCGAAGTGCGCTTCGATACGAGCACGCGCGCGATGTACGCTACCGATGCATCGAATTATCGGCAAGTCCCCATCGGCTTGGTCGTTCCGAAGGACGCCGAGGATGTCGAGCGCGCTTTAGCCGCATGCCGCACGTTCGGGGCTCCCGTATTTTCGCGCGGCGGCGGTACGAGCCTCGCGGGGGAAGCGTGTAATGCAGCCGTCGTCATCGATTTTAGCAAATACATGAATCGAATCGTCGAGATCGATTGGCAGGGCAAGACGGCGCGCGTTCAGCCCGGCTGCGTGAACGACGACCTGCGGAACAAGGCCGAGGAGCGCAACCTCACCTTTGGGCCCGATCCTGCAACCCACGATCGCAATACGTTCGGCGGCATGATCGGAAACAATTCTTGCGGCATGCACGCCCAGATGGCAGGCAAGACCGAAGAAAATGTCGAGGAACTGGAGATCGTCACGTATGACGGTCTACGTATGCGCGTCGGAAGAACGTCCGATGAAGAACTCGAACGTATCATCGCTGCGGGAGGCCGCCGGGGCGAAATTTATCAGCAACTCAAAGCGCTACGCGACAAGTACGCCGACAAAATACGCGAGAAGTTTCCGGATATTCCCCGGCGAGTCTCAGGCTTTCCGCTCAACGAATTGCTGCCGGAGAACGGCTTTAACGTCGCGCGAGCGCTCGTCGGAACCGAGAGCACGTGCGTTACGGTCGTTGAAGCGACGGTCCGGCTCGTGCACAGCCCGCCGCATCGCGCAATCGTCATCTTCGGTTTTGAAGATCTGGCTACAGCGGCAGATCACGTGCCGTTTTGCGACGAACACGGGCCGATCGCGCTCGAAGGCATGGCCGCCTCGATGTTTCATTACATGGAACTCAAGGGAGAATCGGAGCGCGGCCGCGCGATGTTCCCGCCGGGCGAAGGCTGGCTCATATGCGAGTTCGGCGGCGATACGAAAGAAGAGGCGTCCGATCGAGCCCGCGGTCTGATGGAGGCATTCAAGCCGCATCCTAAGCCGCCGACCATGCATTTCTTCGACGATCACGACGAACAGGAGCGCTTTTGGACATTTCGGGATAATGCGCTGGGCGCGACGTCCAAGATTCCCAACCAAACGGATTACTATCCTGGGTGGGAAGACTCTGCGGTCGATCCCAAGCGTCTGGGCGACTATATACGCAAGTTTCAGGCCATGCTCGACGAGTATGGCTATAAAGGATCGATCTACGGGCACTTCGGGCAAGCCTGCGTGCACGTGAGCATCAACTTCGATCTCTTTAGTGCTCCCGGTATCGCCAAATACCGCGATTTTGTCACCAAGATGGCACATATTTGCGTGGAGCATGGCGGCTCGCTTTCGGGCGAGCACGGGGACGGCCAGAGCCGTGGCGAGCTGTTGCCCATCATGTACGGTGACGAACTCGTGCAAGCGTTTTGGGAGTTTAAGTCCATCTGGGATCCGCGACACAAGATGAATCCCGGCAAGGTGGTGCATCCCTACAAACTGGATCAAAACCTGCGGTGGGGAACCGAGTATCAGCCGTGGGAGCCGAAGACGCATTTCAAATTCGAGGACGACCACGGTAGTTTTGCGTTCGCCGCAAATCGCTGCGTCGGCACCGGAAAATGTCGCAAGCACGACGCCGGTACGATGTGCCCGAGCTACATGGCAACGAAAGAAGAGGCATACTCCACGCGCGGCCGAGCGCGGCTGCTCTTCGAAATGCTCGAAGGCAACCCGCTGGAAAGCGGCTGGCAAGACGAAGGCGTAAAAGACGCGCTGGATCTGTGCCTCTCCTGTAAGGGTTGCAAGGGAGAGTGTCCGGTCAACGTCGACATGGCCACATATAAGGCAGAGTTTCTCTCGCATTATTACGAGCACAAGCGACGCCCGATAGCCGCCTATGCGTTCGGATTGATCTATTGGTGGACGCGTATTGCCGCGCTTGCTCCACGTATCGTGAACGTGCTGACGCAGACGCCGGGCTTGCGCGAACTCGCCAAGCTAACGGTCTCCATGGCGCCTCAACGTACGATCCCGCTCTTTGCTCCGCAAACGTTCCGCGCGTGGTTCGCACAACGACCGCTCAAAAATGTCGGCAAACAGCAGGTTATCATATGGCCGGATACGTGGAACAATAATTTTCACCCGACCACGGCTCAGGCAGCGGTGGAAGTCCTAGAGGATGCGGGATTTCAGGTAACGATACCGGCCGTGCAACTGTGCTGCGGGCGACCGCTCTACGATTATGGCATGCTCGATCTCGCGAAGACCATGTTACACGAAGTGCTCGAAACGCTGCGCCCGCAGATTCGCGAGGGTGTCTGCGTGGTGGGATTAGAGCCCAGCTGCGTCTCCGTCTTTCGCGATGAGATGACCAATCTGCTTGGGCCGGATGAGGATGCAAAGCGCCTTAAAGAACAAACGTTTTTGCTGACGGAATTTCTGGCGAAAAAGGCACCGGAGTATACGCCGCCGCGTTTGCACCGCAAGGCGCTCGTGCAAGAGCATTGTCACCATAAATCGATTCTCGATACGTCGGGCGAAAAGAAGCTCTTCGATGCTCTCGGACTAGAGTACGATATCCCCGATACTGGGTGTTGCGGAATGGCCGGGCCGTTCGGTTTCGACGCAGCTCACTACGACGTTTCGATGACGATCGGCGAACGCGCTCTTCTGCCCAAGGTCCGGGCCGCCGACCCGCGCACGATCGTCGTTGCCGACGGTTTCAGCTGCCGCGAGCAAATTTCGCAGACCACCAACCGGCAGGCGATGCATCCCGCGCAGGTGTTGAAGATGGCGCTGGACGATCGGGGAAAGACGCTCGACGACCGTTTACCGGAATTGCGTTATATGCCGGACGTGCGGGTAGAGGCCGCACGCTACGCGACACAGGGGACGCTGGGGTTGCTTGCCTTGGCCGGCGCTGCCGCGCTGATCGGGCTCGTGATGCGCAGGCGGAAATAATGGCACGGGCCCGGGTCGTCATTGTCGGCGGCGGTTTTGCGGGGGTATCTACGGCGCGCGAGTTGGAGCGCGCCGGCAAGAAGCTCGTCGACGTCACCTTGGTGAGTCGGGCGAACTTCATGCTCTTTACGCCGATGCTTCCGGAGGTCGCGTCGGGATCGCTCGAAGCGCGCGATATCATGCAACCGCTGCGGGCGGCCGTTCGCCGGTCGAACAACGGTAGCGAAGCGTCGTCGTTTGAGTTGGGTGAGGCGGTTGGAATCGACGCAACTCGTCGTACGGTCACCGTTCGGCATCCGCTTACGCACGAGTCAAAACTCATCGAATACGACGAACTCGTATTAGCGCTCGGTGCGACCGATTCGACTATGGGTATCCCAGGTGTCGCGAAATTCACGGTACCGCTCAAGACCATCGCGGACGCGGAGATCGTTCGTAGCCGCGTGGTGGGCGCGTTGGAGGTGGCGTCCAAAACCCACGACCTCATAGAGCACGATCGGCTTCTGCGATTCATCATCGTCGGGGGAGATTTTACCGGTGTCGAGCTCGCGGGAGAGCTCCAGGCATTTTTAGATTCCATCTTAGGGTACTATCCCGGTATCGACCGCCACAAGGTGGAAGTGCTAGTTTTGGAATCCGGCGAGAGGCTACTCGGACACCTACCGGAGAAATTTGGAAAGTATGCAGCATCCGTGTTGAGCAAACGTGGAGCGCGGCTAATGCTCAAACAGGACGTCAGTGCGGTCGATAGCCACGGCGTCGAACTCAAGAGCGGAGAACGCATTGCAAGCGGAACCGTTTTGTGGGCTGCGGGCGTTAAACCCTCACCGCTCGCGGAACTCTTAGGGTTACAAACGACCAAGCACGGCGCCATCGAAACCGGTGGAGACTTTGCGGTGACCGGAACGCCACACGTGTGGGCTTTGGGCGATTGCGCAGCAGTGCCGAAACCGCGCGGGGGAACGTATGCACCCCTGGCGCAAAACGCCATTCGCGAAGGGCCGGCCCTCGCAAAGAATATTCTCGCGCGCTTGCGGGGGAAGCCCACGCGGAATTTTCGCTACCGCGAACTGGGACAGATGGCGTCGCTGGGAAACCGGCAGGCCGTAGCCGAGCTTCCCGGCGGGCATATGGTGACTGGCTTCGCTGCGTGGCTGATGTGGCGGACGTATTATCTGGGACGATTGCCGGGGATCTCGCAAAAAGCGCGCGTCGCTCTGGATTGGACCCTTGGCCTTGCTTTTCCGCCGCAAACCTCGCGTCTACCGATGATTGAAACGGGCGAGACATCATTTTCGCAGCACGCGGACCAGGAGGATACAGCACATGCGGCTAGCCGGTAAGGTTGCTATCGTCACCGGCGGAGATACGGGTATCGGCAAAGCGATATCACTCGCGTTCGCGCACGAGGGCGCGAGCGTAGTCGTCGATTACTTCGGTGACGAGGAACCAGCAGCGGCCGTCGTTGACGAGATCGAGAACTTCGGTGGTAAGGCCTCTGCGGTTGCGGCCGACATCAGTAAGGAGAACGAAGTAAGCGAATTGTTCGCCCAGGCTGTCAAACACTTCGGAGGGGTGGACATCCTAGTAAACAACGCCGGAATCGAACATAAGGAGCCATTTCTGCAGACGCCGCTCGATCTGTGGAACAAGGTGATAGCGATCAATCTCACCGGTGCATGGCTCTGTTCGCAAGCCGCAGCGAAACAGATGGTCAAGCAGAAGCGTGGAGGCCGCATTATCAACATTTCTTCGGTCCACGAGGAACTTGCCATGCCGACAAACGCGCCGTACTGCGCGTCGAAAGGCGGCATTCGAATGTTGATGCGTACGATCGCTATCGAGCTCGCAGAATACGGAATCACGGTTAACGATGTTTGCCCCGGGGCGGTCGATACACCGATGGATGAGAAGCTGAAGGCCGATCGCATTGAATACACCGCATTGCTAGCCGAAATTCCCCTCCGGCGAATGGCCAAGCCTGAAGAAATCGCCGAGCTATGCGCGTTCCTAGCATCGGATGCCGGAGCATATATCACCGGAGCTTCGTATATTATCGACGGTGGAATGACCAAGCAATCCGGAAGCCTTTAGCCCATGCGCAAGAGCGCTCATCTACCCGGTACAAACGACAAAATCTCGCGCTACGATATCGCCGACACCCAGATGGCCACCGGCAGCACGCTGGGATCGCCCAAAGCGACGATGATCATCAAGGCGACAGGTGCGATTGAGAAATTCTATTCCACCGACATCGGCCTCGAAATGTTCGGCACCGTGTTGCTCAATCATTGGGACGACCGCACCGGGACCCCGCTCTCCGCGATGCCGGGCACCTTTCGGATCCATCCGGAGCATCAGGAGCATTTGTTTCATCTCTCAAATGGCGTTCGCGTCCATGAGGACCTGTTCGTTCTGAGCGGGCAGCCCGCGGGCAAAACCGTCGATCCGCCTGCGGCCTACTACGATATCGAATTGTATAACGATACGCAAGAGGGCGTAGAGATCAGCACATACGCATTCGCGCAGCTGCGCGGAAACACTCCGCGCGGCATTGCCAGTTCCTATAGCAGCAAGCATCGCGCAATCGTGGCTTGGAATCAGGACAATACAGATCTCGCGCGCATTATCGGATCGAGCGGCGAGCCGACCGGTTACGAAGTCAAGGCCAGCAACGGCATCGAGAACCAGCCACGCTCCCCCGGGCGATTAAACGACACGACGGTTGAATCGGATGGCGAGCCGATGGCCGTAATGCATTTTGCGCATAAGCTCGAACCGGGAGAACGCGCGCGCTTTCATTTGATTCTATCGTTTTCAAATCGTGGACGCGTTGGAGCTCGGCGGGAGTATGCGAAATGTCCTGACGTCGTCGCTGCCCTCGCGCGGACGCGAAGCTACTACAGTAGTGTCCTCAATCGATCCGTAGTCATCTGCCCGGACGAACGAGTGAATCGCGGGGTGCTCTGGGCCAAGGCGAATATGCTGCGCACCCAATCCTTCGCCCCGACAGGATGGTGCTTTGTCAACGATCCGACGCGCTCTAACAACAGCGTAGGCCGAGACACGGCGTGGTTCGCATACGGTGCCGATTACATAACACCCGAGTTCAGTCGTGAGTCTCTGCTGTGGTATGCGGAGCACCTCGAAAAGAGCGGCATGGTTGTCGAATATTACGATATTCGCACGGGGAAAACCGCGGATTACAAACTGAACATCAACGATAATACGCCGCTACTCATTTTGGCCATGTGGCACCATTACAACGCCAGCGGAGATATGGCGTTTCTAAAGCATATCTACCCGCACGCTATCAAGGCTGCCCGGTATATTCTCTCGCAACGGAACAAGCAGGGCCTGGTGTGGTGCACGGCCGAGGGGACGTCGGACTGGGGGATCGTCGGCTGGCGCAATGTCATCAAAAACTATCGTCTATCGGGGGCGACTACCGAAGTGAACTCGGAGTGTTACGCGGCGCTGCAGACAATCTCGCACATGGCGCGGGTGCTCAAGAAGCACGACGATGCCGCGGCGTTCAAAAAAGCTGCAGTGGACCTGCGAAAAGCGATCAACACGCATCTGTTGGATCCGCAGACCTACCTGTACTATTTAAATATTGATCTGGACGGATCAAAGCGGACCGACTGCACCGCCGATATGGTATTCCCAGTCATGTTCGGCGTAGCCGACGACGAAATCGCCGCTCGGATCATCGGTCGGCTCAGCAGCGAGGAGTTCTGGACATCTGCCGGTATTCGGACGGTTCCGAGGACGGCGGTAAACTATGGGCCGACCCATGGGTATGGATTACTCGGCGGCGTGTGGGTCGGCGTGAGCTTTTGGTATGCCTTCGCGGCCGCGCGATTCAACCCCGCGCTTATGGCCCATTCGCTCGCTACCAGCTTTCAACATTATTCGAGCGATCCGCGCCGCAATAATACCGTGCCGGGACAATTCTCCGAATGGCTTCACGGAGAGACGCTCGTCAATCAGGGGATGATGCTCTCACCTTGGTTTCCGCCGCGGTACCTGTGGGCGGCGATCGAGGGAGCTGCCGGCTTGGATATTTCGACCGGGACGCCCAGCGTGAATCCGCGATTGGCCCCTGAATGGCAATGGATGGGCGTCTCAAATGTGCCTTTTCGCGGTAAGCATCTAACCTGGTTTGTCGTGCGCCTCCCTGAGCTGCAACTCTACGGGAACTTTCGTTTCGATCGGTCGACAACGTGTATCGAATATGAAACCGACATCTCTTCACACGTTGACACGATAGGTGACGCGGTCACCAGCATCGCGCTGCGAAAGGGAGACAGTTTCGTAGTGTTCCTGGGAAATACCAGTGCGCGCACGATCGCAACCGCCGTGACCGTAGACCTGCCTCTGAGCGGATCGTACTCGGTCAAAGCCTTTAACAGTTTGCGACGAGCCTGGGTGGATCAAGACGCGTTGGATGGAGCGGCGATCCGGAGAGGCGTCGCCGTCGAACTCGACGGCCAAGGTTTCTGCGTTCTCGAGCTTCGGCAGGAGGTGTAATCGTGGCTGATAATGCGGAGCGTTTCGGCGTTAGTGAGTTTACAACGTGGCCGTGGTCGTTCGAGCGAGACATCGAGCGTTATGCCGCTCATGGCGTCGATGCGATCGAAGTGTGCGAATTTAAACTGAATCGCGACGATTACCGCCCGCAACTCCGGAGTATCGAACGAACCGGCTTGACCGTCAGTTCGGTGCAGTCGACGGTCCACTCGCTCTTTCCCGATAGTTTGGCTCCGTCGCCGACCGACCCCGATGACCGCATTCGGCATATGAAGAGCGCGATCGAGCGCATCGCTCCGTACGTCCCGCCGGGGACGCCGTTCGTGGTGATAACCGGGGCGGCGCCGGGCGGTAATACGGAGTTGGTGTACGAAAAGTGCTTAACGGCGTTCTCCGAATTAGCCGAGTTCGCCGCCGGTCATGGCGTTCGCATGGCCTACGAACCGCTCAACCCAGTGCTCTTCAACACGGACACCGCGCTCTGGGGATTGGACCAAGCCTTGGAACTGGTGCGGCGGGTCGACCATCCGGCGCTCGGCATTTGTCTGGATACGTGGAACATTTTCCAAACCCCGGATCTGCACAACGTCATTCGCGCGTGCGGCGAACGCATCTTTTTGGTGCAGGTGAGCGATTGGCACCGTCCGCGCTCGGGCGCCGACCGTATTAGCTTGGGCGACGGGTCGATCGACAACGCTGCGATTATCCGTACGGTTCGAGAGGCCGGGTACGCACGGCCGTTCGTGCTGGAGATATTCTCGAGCGAATCGCTCCCGAACTCGATCTGGCGCGCCGATCTCGATGCGGTAATCGACAAGAACGCGATTGCCTTCGTGCAGATCTGGGATAGGAGCGAGGCATGATTCCGAGCCGCATTTACGACCTGAGTCAGCCGGTGTTCAATAACTGTCCGCAGTATCCGGACACCAATCCGCGACCGGCAGAAATCAAGCTATTGTATATGCTTGCGGTAGAAGGGGTCAACAAAGAGATCGTCCAGATCAGCACTCATACTGGAACCCATATGGATGCGCCGTTCCATTTTTTCGAGGACGGCGAAACGATCGACCAGGTGCCGCTCCAAACGTATGTGGGCAACGCGACGATTCTGGATCTACGCGATAAAAAGCCGGGGACCGCGATCGAGCGTCCGGATGTGGAGCGTTATGCCGAGCAGATTGCGGCGGGCGATATCGTGCTACTCAACACCGGCGGAGGCCACCGGCGTTCCAATACGAAAGCGTTTCTCACGGAGTACGTCTATCTCAGCGGCGAAGCGGCGCAGTTTCTGGTCGATCGCGGTGTCAAGGGCGTCGGCATCGACGCGGTAAGCATGGGTGGCTACAACGATCCGAGGACAGGCACACCGCCGCACCGGATTCTGCTGGGAAGCGGAAAATTTATTGCCGAGGAACTCTACTTTCCGGATGAGGTGATGGACGGTCGCAAGCGTCTGTTCGTCGCCGCGCCGGTGAAGTTACAGGGATGCAGCGGCGCCTGGACGCGTGCCGCGTTGTGGGAGTTCTAGCGCTTGCCACGGCTCTTTGGTCGCGACTATTCCGCGCGGGAGCTCTCGGAGCGCACCGGCCGTCCCGAGCAACTCGCGGGCATTCGTTCGTTTGAGTGTAGCGATGGGCGGGCGCGAGGCGTGCGTGCGTTTGACGTGCGCAGCGGCGCTGGGCTGCAGTTTACCAGCGTGGCCGATCGTGCGTTGGACGTGTGCGCGCTGGAGTTTCGCGGCATACCGCTGGTGTGGCACGGCCCCGGCGGCCTCGCCGCGCCGCAATACTATCGGCCGGAAGCCGAAGACTTTGCGCGCAATTTCTTCGGCGGCCTTTTTACGACGTGCGGCTTGGGTAGCTTCGGTCCGCCGGAAAGCGATGCGTATGGAAGCTTCGGCATGCACGGGCGCGTGAATCACTTGCCGGCGGAGAGGCTCGCCACGCGCACGATATGGGACGGCGACGCATGCACGTTCGAGATTGCGGGAAGCGTCTCGGAAGCGCAGATGTTCGGCGAAAACCTGACGCTCGCGCGCACGTTGCGCGTGGAACTCGGCGCGAATCGCCTAGCCTTGCACGACGTTGTCACGAACGATGGCGGAACGCGTCGCCCTCACATGCTGCTCTATCACTGCAATATGGGTTTCCCGCTGTTGGACGCCGATTCGCGACTAGAGGTGTCGCAGCAAGCGATGCATCCGCGCGATGCTCAGGCCGAGCGCGGCCTGAGCGAGTGGAACCACGGCGGCGAACCCGATCCGGATTTTGCCGAGCAGGTGTTCATTCACGAACCGGTAGCATGCGCGGATGGCTTTGCGCGCGCCGTTATGGCGAATCGAGCGCTGGATGACGGGCGCGGAGTTGCGTTAGTGATTCGGTACGATGTCACGCAGCTGCCCGCGCTGTTTACGTGGCGAATGCTCGGAGTGAATACGTACGTGATGGGCATCGAGCCGGCCAACTGCCCGACGATCGAAGGGCGCGTCGAGGCCGGAAAGCGCGGCACGCTCCCGTTTCTGGAACCGGGAGAAAGCCGTTCGTACGACATCGTCTTCGAGGTACTGAGCGGAGCAGAGGAGATCGACCGAGCACTCGCAATGCTTCGGTAGTGTCGCTCTCATGGCAGCAAGCTCGCGCGCTTGCCCTCACGGCTGAACTCGCCGATGCTCCGCTCGAACTGGAGCGCCACCGGATCGAAGGCGCGGTTGCAGAAACGACCAGAAGTTATCCGGGATATTATTTCGGCAATCGCCTTATCCTCGACCAACCGCCGGCCGGCGCGAATCTCGATGCGTGGCTGGCACGCTATCGCGACTGTTTTGCGTGGCGCATCGGCGAGTATCCGGCGATACTCTCCTGGTACGAGCCCCACGGAAATGCGGCACGAATAGGCGGGCACGGCGTTGATGTGCAGGTGATGTATACGGCCTCCGAGGACGCGCCGGCACGGAATGTTTCGCCGGAGGCGGGACATCTCATCGCCTTCTCGAGCGATTGCCACTGGCAGCAGCTTGTCGACCTGGAACTCGCGGCGTATTCTTACGGAGAGACGTTCACGCGATGGCGAGCGTCGAGCTTTCGCGCGCTAATGGACGCGGGGCGCGGCACCTACTACGGCATCGTTACCGAAGACGGCGCGCTCCTGTGCGCCGTCGGAAGCTACTATCGCGAGAATGTTGCCCGCTTTGCCGGCGTCATCACCAGCCAGGAACACCGGGGCCGCGGCCGCTCATCACCGAGGTGCTCTCGCGCATGCGCGGACGAGCGACGACACAGGTTATCGTTGCTGAATGCGGTTCCAAAGCAGCCGCGCTTTACGAATTCCTCGGCTTCACGCCGTTTTGTTACAGCCATTCGCTGCAGATAGGTCTTGCCGAGCCACCCTCTGCGAAGGGAATGCCCGGGGCGATCTAGAGTATGCGGACGGCGAAGGCTGCGATGTCGTCGTGGAAGCGGCCGCGAGTAAAGCGCTCAGTGGTTGCGAGCAGCTCTTTGAGCTGGTCCGATACCGATGCATCCACATTGCCGGCCAGGACTTTGGCAAGTCGATCCATGCCGAAAAAATCGCCCTTCGGCGAGCGCGCTTCGGTGATGCCGTCGGTCGTAGCGATGAGGAGCGTCCCGGGCTCGACTGGAATCTGGCGTTGGCGAAAGAGATGGTGCTGGTCGTCGAAAACGCCGACGAGCGGCGCAGTTGGAGTGAGTACGACGGGCTTCTTACCGGGCGCGATGAGAAACACCGGCTCGTGACCCGCGCAAGCATATGTGAGCGACCGTCGCCGATCGTCGAGCACCGCGAAAAATACGCTTGCGAACTGCTCGCTTCGTTCGAACGCATTATTTTCGATGAAGACGCGATCGAGCGAGCGCAGGGTGCGCTCGGGCGTAAGTCCTTCGGAGGCATAGCAACGTAAGCCAAATTTGATCAGCGCCGCATGAACGGCAGCCTGCGCTCCCTTGCCGGAAACATCGGCGATCGCGAAAGCGACGCTACCGTTATCGAAGTGATAGACATCGACGATATCGCCGCCGACATGCCCTGCAGCTAGCCGGAACGTCACCGCATACTCGAGGCCATCGATGTGGTGGCCCTCGTGCGCGAAAAGATGCCGTACGAGAATTTCGGCCGCACGCCGATCTTCGGAGGTGAGGACGTCGTCCTGCAGCGGCTCCCGCGCCGCCAGCTTCTCAACTGACGTGGGTACCGGATCGGTCGCGATCGCCATGGTCATGGCGCGGTGGCGCTTGCGTGGCATATCCCCTGCACGTTCCCGGCGCACCTTACTGCCCCTTCGGAGCGAGCTTGCCCCGGCTATCCGGTTTTGATGCGCTTGCTTCGGCCGGTGGTATGCGGCGCCTTGCCTCGCCCCGGCTCAAACCCGGTCGTCGACCGGCGGGCCACTACGCTGGCGTACAGAACGCCGTCGACGTCTTCATCGGCAACGCGTTCGATGAGATGATAGCTTCCGCCGGCATGCATACGAGCTGCAGCCATGAATTGCCGCCCCGGCCGATCCGCTAGCATCTCGAGCTGCTCGATGAGCGCGGACCGCTTCAACGGTTCCGTACCTGCAAAGAGGCACAACTCCGTTCCCCGAGCCGCAGCTCGGCTGCGCACTTCGCCCGCAGGCTCTACAGCGTTGCCGCTGCGCATCCGCACGAAGTCCCCGCCGCAGGCACGAAGTGCCGCGAGGATCGAGGGCCAATGGAGGCTCTTGGAGGGCTGGTTTTGCATGGGCATGTCCGTTTCGTTTGTTAGCAGCCCCGCGCCTGTGCTAGCCCTCTCTTCGTCCCTAGGGCCGGCACAGTTGGACTCGCCCTTACGAGCCCACATTCAAAGGCACGTCCATCGACTTTCCGTCGTAGATGATATGCACCGTCCAGGGGCCGCCCATCGAGAAGACGATTTTTGCGGTGAAGACGTTGGGGTTGCCGGGGACCGGCGTCATGGGGACCTCGCGCGTCGGCATTTTTGTGCCGCCCATGTCCATGATCGGCGTTACCGTGACGTGCTGCGGGGGCGCTCCCGGGAAGGTGACGCGTACCGTCGCCATGTCCGTCGGTGTTGCCGGATCGAACGTTACCACCGGCGTCGTGTTTGCGCTGCCGCCGTCCAGCCCCGAAAGATACGCGACGATGTCGGAGATTTGCGTTGTGGTGAACCCGAAGTTCGGCATCGGTGCTTTCGGCGCGGAGATGGCTTGCGCGATAGCGCCCGGCGCGAGCCGATGCTCGACGCCGTACAGCGCGGGCCCGATGCCGCCCTTGAACGTAGCGCCATGGCAGCCTTCGCAACCGTTCGCCTGCACCAGCTGCTCGCCGGCGCTGGCGTCGCCACCCCCTGCTGTCGGAGTTGTAGCCGCTGCGGCCGTACTTGCAGCAGCTGCGCTCGCAGACGATCCCTCCGCCGTGGCAGACGAAGCACCGTTCGCGATAGGCGCCGTTGGGACGAGGCTCTCTCCGTCCACCGGCACGACGTGCAGATTTGGTAAATAGCGTTTGCCGAATTGATACGGTCCCGCGTACGTAATCTGGAATGCAATCTGCGGCCGCGTCCCCGGGAATGCCGCAAGCTCGCTGATCACCGCAAAATTCGGTTCGAAGTTGTGCGAGTAATCGAGCACGAACTGCCGATTGAGCGTATCGCTCGATGCAACGTCGTAGCGCAGAAGAATGTGGTTGCGCCAGCCGAGATCGCGCTCGGCTTCGAAGAAGAACCCGTTGAGCGGAACGTTGTACTCCGCGAAGTCGGGATGCGCATCGACACCGTGGTAGTACATCGTCTGGTAGTGCCACTTGCTGGTTTGGTAGCCGAAGTACAGCCCCTCGCGCGTGAACGCATCTGAGCCCGCGAGGCCGCCGCCCGCATACGTCAGAGGCGCGAAGCCGCGCATCGCGACTGCGCCCACGCTCCACGGAACCACCATGCCGCCGTAGGAGATATTCGCATCCAGCGTGCGCTGATTGTCCGCTTGGTTGTAATTGAAAGCCGTCCCCGTCGGGCCGCTATTGGTAAGGTACGACAGGTTGTACATGAACTCGTTCGACATACCGTTCATAGCGACGCCCCAGCGTGCATCGTTCGGGTTGAACTCGTTCTGCCCGGTCGTCTGCGTTGCGAGCAAGTAGTTGCCGATCGTCCATGCGTGCGCCGGCATGAACGGAAACGGTGTGTGAAACTTGCCGACTTGCAGTGAGTTTGTACCGTGAAAGAGCCCGTTCCACGAAAGCCACATCTGTTCGGTCTGCCCCATCTGCGATGCGTCGATGACATGCTGCTCGGTATACCACGTGAAGTTGCGCCCCAGAAATCCGCCGCCAAGCAGCGAGAGGTCCGACACGGTCGTCGAGCCGGGGTTACTCTTGTTGGCCAGAATTGAGGTGATATACAAACGCGCCGAAAGCGGCAGCGCCTTGTCTTGCAGATGACGATTGAGAATCTGGAAATTCGTCATCATCACCATCATGCCGTAGCGCGTCATGCCGGGGAATGTGGTGTGGCAAGTCTCGCACGTCACTCCCTGGCCGTTGGCAAAGACCGGCACGGCCTCCGCGCGAGCGAATGCGGCGAAAAAAATGACGGCTGCAACGCAGAGTGCGCGCAAGCCCGCGTTGGTGGCACGATGCACCTAGGGAACCTCCTGGAAAGCGTAGTCGAAGACGGAGAGCGTTGACTACGAATGCGGAGGCGGGCGAACGAAGCGGTGGGAGCCGATCTGCACGGCAAGGGTGCCGGGACACCACACCGCCCGGCGCGGAATGATTGTAGCGACTTCCGCGAAGAGCCGTTCGAAGTAACGCCCGGCTTCGTGCGCGCTATCGATACAGCGTGCGAGCAGCCGAGCGAAAAGCGAGAGTACGAGCGCCGCCACGAATGCTACGGCAACCTGTACCGCGTAGCCGAGTAGCGTTGCGTGTGTGCCTTCGGCGCGCTCCATGCCGGTGAACAGCACGAACTGCGCGACGGCTAGGCGCGGCCATAGCGCCGTGAGCGAGCGCTCTACCCCGACCCGGGCCATCACCCGAGCACGCATGAGCGCGCTCCCGGCAAGCGCGAGACAGAGGGCGATGAGCACGGCGACCGAGATCTCGAAGGTGGGCGCCAACCACGCGTGGTGCCCGTCGGCCATCGTCCGGCCCGCGAGCATATACGCCAAACCGTGCCCGACCAAGGCGGTCGGAACGGCGGCTACAGCCCAAACGGGAAGTCGCGGCGCTTTCACAGCCTCAAATGTTCGCGGCGCGCGGCACTCCCCCCGCTGTGCCAGGAGCCGCGCACACCGAGTGACAACGGTTCGCCTATGGTACGACATGGTGTGGTCGCCGCCGCCGCGGCATTTGCCCTCTTGGCCGCAACGCCGAAGGCTTCGTTCGACCTCGCGCAGTTGGCGGTCGGTACGAAAGCGCCAATTGCGGTTCATTCTCGCCCGCTCGTTATCGTAGCCTTCGCCTCCTGGTGCGTCGGGTGTTTGGACGAGATGCCGCGCATCGTTCAGGCTTATGAGCGGTTCAAGGACCGGGCCGATTTTCTCGGTGTCGATTATTTGGATAACCCGAGCGCCGGCGAGGCCGTCGTGACGAAGTATCACATTCCGTTTCCGGTTGTTCAATTGTATCCTAACGCGGAAGCACCGCCGCCGATGGATCCGAACGCTTCGGAACCGAACGACTCCATTCATATCGCGGGCGTGCCGCCCGAGGCGTTGCTGCAACTGCTGCCTCCGATGGCGAAATCGGGCATGGATCCAGCAACCATCGCGAAGTTGAAAGATATCGGAACCTATTGCGCGAGCGCGAGCGCATCGGCGTGCACGACGTACGCTACCGCACGCGGCGTGTCGTTCACCGCGGCGAACGCGCTGAACGTGACGCACGCTGTGAACGCACCGTCCAAGACGGCGGGGTTACCGCATCTCTACGTCATCGACGCGAACGACATCGTACGCGCCGACGTCGCCGGCTACAATTCCGGCGAGGACGCCATCGTCACCGAACTCGCTAAGCTCGGCATACGGTAGGCCCGTTTCAGAGGCGTTACGGGGCGTCCGCGGGTCGGCCCCGGCCTAGCGACTGTTCCGTGCTTCGAAGGCTGCTTGGTGCAGTATAATGGCGCCTATGTTGCTCCACGTTGGGATCTATCTCGTGTTGGGCGTGGCCCTTGGCTATGTGGGTGGCCTGCTCGGCATTGGCGGTGGATTGATCGCGATTCCGATGCTGGGGCTGTTCTTCGGCTATTCCGAACAGGCGGCGCAGGGTACGGCACTCGTGATGATCGTGCCGAACGTGCTGCTTGGCCTCTGGCATTATATCCGCAAGGTCGGCTTGGATCTGCGTCTGGCAATCACGCTGGCCGTTACCGCCGTGCCGTTCACATTCGTGGCGGCACGCATCGCGACGACGCTCCCCAGCAAACCGCTGCGCATCGCGTTTGGCGTGTTTATCCTCGCCATCGCAGCGCAAATGGCGTATCGTGCGCTCGCGCACAAAAAACGCGAAGGGAAACCGCGCGTGCTGCCGTGGCCGTTTGCCGCGATCGTCGGAGCGATCGGCGGTTCGCTCTCGGGCATCTTCAGCGTCGGCGGCGCGGTGTTCGCCGTACCGGTCATGTCCACGTTTTTCGGTTTGAGTCAAGTGGCAGCGCAAGGCATGGGGCTCGCGCTAGTCGCTCCGGGAACCGTGGTGAGCATCGCGACGTTCGCTGCCGCTCACGACGTCGATTGGATTACCGGCATCGCGCTGGCGATCGGCGGTGTCTACTCGGTTCCGCAAGGCGTCAACCTCGCCAAACGCCTTCCGGAGCGCGGGCTACGACTGATATTCGCCGCGTTTATGCTCGCATCGGCATTGGGACTGTTCTTCCGAGCGTAGCCGATCGCGCGGGATGAGCGGCTAGCGGGTCTTACGGCTGATTGATGGAGATGGCCTTACCGTTTTCGTTGAACCACACGATGCCGTCGCCCAACATAACACCTTGATCGCGCGAAAACAGATCGGCCGGCACCGCGCGTTCGATTTCCGCGCGAACGCCGGGGGTGAAGATGCGATCGTATTGCGCCAGCAGCGCCGTTCGATTTGGAATCATCCTTGATTTGGAGCCGGAATTAACGCGCAGCGGATACGCAATGAAATTCGACGCCATGCGGGCGTCGCGAGCGATCACGGCACGCCGAAACGCGCGAACGCGCATATCTACAAGGTGGTCCGATTTTGCGCCCGCCGCATCGTAGCGATGCGCCGGCGTTCCGCCGCTTTCGCTGTCTTCCAGCAAGCGAAGGGGGTGCGACTGGCCGCTCCTTGGGTCGCGCCATGTGCCGCTGATCGCCGAGCAGCCCTTCAGCGTGCCGCGCAGAGCCGGCTTATCCGTCGCTGCTGCATTCAACGCGATCACTCCGTTGCGCTGCATCCCGCGCAACGGAACGTCGGCATATTCGGGCCCCGCGCTTATCTGCCCACTAATTTTTGGGCCGTCGAACGCGAGCGTCGCGCGAACCGGCCGTTCTCCAATCGTGCCCTGATAGATCACCAGCATCCCATAATCGCTCGCGCACGCCGCAGCCGCAGGCCGGCCGTGCAGTAGCGCGATTCCGGCTAATAGAAACGACGAAAGCCAAGTATTCAAAGCGATATGCCCCCTCTACAGCTGCCGTTCGACCCCGGATTGCCGGCTTCCGGGCCCCGCGCCAAACAACGTGAGGCCGCTCTTTGAACGGCCCCACCTGAGGTGTGTACTACGATCGCTACGGGTGCAGAGGGTTCGGGGAATTTACAACATCTTCGAGAGGCGCGAAAGTTCGGACGTGCGCGTCGCAATGATCGTGCGATACATTCCGCCGAGGTTCTGCGCGGTCGATTGCAAGCCGAGCGTCGCCATCGATATCTGCATTGCGTCGAGTCGCATCAGCGCAGGAACGAAGGCCGTCCCCGCGTTGCCGCCGCCCCACCAATTCGACGAATTGCCCATCATCGTCTGATAGCCGTCACCGTACGCCATCATCTGGCCCATCGAGCCGCCCATCATATTGTAGCCGTTGTTGCCGCGGCCGCCGCCCATCATGCCGCTGCCGCGCATCATACCGTAGTTTCCGGCCGCTCCGCCCCACGCAGGCGGCGCTTCTCCATATTGCTTTTGATAGGCGGAACGCATGGTGGTGAGTTCGCGGGAGCGCTGGGCGATGATATCGCCTGCAAGGCGCTTCACGGTTGCGTCGGCTGCGCTACGCTGGGCAGCCTGCGCCACGTTGACCGCCGCATTGTCGAACTGCAAGAGCATTACTTCGAGATGGCGTGCGGCCGGATAGCCTGAACCCGTCCATTGCGGATAACGGCCCTGGGCCGTCGGCGCCGTGGACTGGCCCGAGGACGGCAACGCCGATCCCATCGCGAGGATTGCAGCGACGAATATCGGGACAAAAATTCGATGTTTCATTATGTCTCCTACAGAACGGTTACGGCTTTGGGGCGGTGCCCTCGGCGGCTGCGTCCACGCGCGGCAGCGGATTAACGGCGGCGCTGATGGCGTTGTAGATCGCAGCGAAGACGGCAGCGAGAAGCCCCGCAACGAGCGCGCCGCCGATCCATCCGAAGATTGCTCCGCCGAACGGCATACCACCCCAGCCCATGTGCCCGGCACCCCAGCCGCCCATCGGCCCATAACCCCCCATGCCCGCCATTGGAAGAGCGACGAAAAGCGCCATAATGAGTGCCGTGCATGCCCCTGCGATCCCAAAGGCTAAGGGGTCCAGCCGCTGATACCGTGTTTTCATTTTTCGAAAGCCTCTTTCACGTTGGTGTATGATGCCTTGATCCTCACCATTATGAGCCAAACTGATACAGTTTAAGCGAAGCAATTGTGAAGGCGCTAAGCGCTCTGCGATGTCGATCTCGTGCCGGCGAGCCGCTCGGGGAGAGCGGTCGCAAGCAACCTCTTGGTGGCGGATGTTCCTTGTTTCCAAAATGTGTCCAATTAGAAACTGTCACCAGCCGAATAAAGTGAAAGCATTAGTCAGTACGCTCAAGCGAGACGATATAGCGAATGCACACCGGGGACTCTCTTGCTGCGATCGCGAGCGCAACGGTACTCGTCGTCGCAGCTGAATTACTAAGCGCAAGGCTCCTAGCCTTGCCATCAACGTTGGCCGTGGCCGAATCAGCCTTCGCATCGGGAAAAGTCGTCGATTACGCACGAAATAGGCCGCTCGCGGACGTTGCAGTATCGATTGCACCATATGTGCGGCGAGCTGCGTCGGTAGTAAAAACGACAACCGACAGATCGGGCTACTTCTCATTCACGGCGGAGCCGGGCCAATACTTGCTTACGGTTGGTAGCGGATCATCTCGCGGGACGAGCGCGACCTTGCATGAAGCGATAATGTTGGTTCCGGGGATGAATAAGGTAAACGGGATGACGCCGGTTTCCGAGCCGGACGTTATACCTACGCTTTCACAAAATCGTGGCGCGCTTCGATTAATGGCGCTAAGCCCCGTCGCGCTGGATTGCATCAACGGCGCCAATCAAGGACGCCTACAGTTTGGCTTAGGGTTGCTCGTTCCGGATGAATACCTCGAGGAAGATGCAATCGCCGTGAATACCGAACAAACGGCTCAAAATACCGATCTTCCCGTACCGCGCAAACTCTTACTCATCGGGCAAACCGCAAGCGATTGAGAAGCAACGCGTTGAGCGTCACGGTAACGGTCGATATGCTCATCAGCAGCGCGGACCATTCGGGAGCGAGTAAAATCTTGAAAGCTGGATAGAGCACGCCGGCCGCGACCGGGATGGCCAGCACGTTGTAAATCGACGCCCAAAACAGATTCTCGACGACTTTGCCGCGCACCGCGCGTGCGATGCGGATAGCAATCGCAACCGAGGCGGGGTCGGAGTTCATCAAAACCACTTCCGCGGTTTCGATGGCAACGTCCGTCCCGGCACCGACGGCGATGCCTACGTTGGCTTGCGCGAGCGCCGGTGCGTCGTTGACGCCGTCGCCGACCATCGCGACGC
>Ga0207416_1001013_pt1 | contig 40873 bp, 36 predicted proteins | sample PaiPotPPM11metaG_FD_184107 | JGI IMG/M metagenome (GOLD analysis project Ga0207416, IMG submission 184107) | Iron sulfur acid spring bacterial and archeal communities from Banff, Canada, to study Microbial Dark Matter (Phase II) - Paint Pots PPM... ...
AGCATCTCGCACCCGGAGAACGAGAGCGGCGCTGCAAGGAAACTTTCGGTGACGTTGCTCCGGGGATGCAGTGGTGGGAGGGCGCCGCAGCGTGCGGATCCACGCTGCCAACCTTTGCGCTCGTGTTCGCCGCAATGCGGGGTTATGATTCAGGGCAAATCCGCGAGTTGCACGCTGCGTACTTCCCCTACATTTCCGCGTTCCACATATTGCTCGACTACTTTATCGATCAGGCAGAAGATAGCGCTCATGGGGAGCTGAACTTTGTGGCCTGCTATCCATCGCGCGAAGCTGCTCGAGACGGCATCGCACGAATCGGGGGCAGCGCAATTGAGACGTCACTTGGGATCGAGGATGGGCGTTCTCACGCATTTGCGGTTCGCGCGATGTGTGCGTTCTATTGCAGCAGAGCGAAAGTACGCGAACAATCGCTCGACGGAGATGCCGCAGCGATCGCAGCCGCAGTGGGCGTCGATCTTGGCTCGACGAGCTGGCAGACTGGGCGTGGCGTACTGGCTCCGCTCCTCACGCTCTACCGCCGGATGATACGGGCTTGATGAAGTCAGACTTGCGCCACATGATATAATGCTTTGTGCCGAGCGCGCCGGACGACTGCGGGCAGCGAGCAATCGCGGCCTGAGGAAAGTCCGGGCTCCGCAGGGCAGGGGTGCCAGCCAACGGCTGGTCGGGGCAACCCGAAGGAAAGTGCCACAGAAACAAACCGCCCCGGTAGCCTTCGGGCTATTGCGGTAAGGGTGAAATGGTGCGGTAAGAGCGCACCGGCGGTGCCGGAAGACATCGGCCGGGCAAACCCCACCCGGAGCAAGACCGTAGGGATCGCTGGAAACAGCGCAGGCGGCCCGCCTGATCCCACAGCACGTCGCACGAGGCGTCCGGCGACGGACGTCCATAGAGAGATGGTCGTCACCGCTATCGCAGCGGTACAGAATCCGGCTTACAGGCGCGTCTCGGCACCGAATGACGGTTGACATACGGTCGACCGTTTATCTTCCAGTGGTTCGTCTCAGAGGTTTACGCGCGACGAAACCCTCGTCCATTCCGTGCCAGAACGAAATTGCAGGCTCGTCAAGTTTCCAGCACAAGTTCACAAGCCGATCGCCACGCATTGCGGGGAAATCGACAAGCCCTAGATCGATGTCTTTAACGACGCATCCGTTAGACTGGATTTTTTCTAGCACCTCGATGATCCGCATCTGAATCTTACGCATGCGCTCGGAGAGAGTTGCTGCCCGGCCGGAGGTGGCCGGTTCGGACTGCATCCGCACAGCTGCCTCAACTTCAAGCAACCCGATCGCGAGGTCGCGCCTGGATTCTACAAGTTCGGCCACGAGCGGGCGGACTACGGGTAGCAGCGCCGCGGCTTCTTCAAGGCGGAAGACCTTCATGTCCACGACTGCTTCGCCGCTGGCCGGCACTGGCCCCGTAAGCCATAGCGGGGCGACGCGGCTCGCACCGATAATATCCTTACTGTGGATCCCGTACAAACGCAACAGCCGGCGCGCCCTTCTTCGCCTAAGGCGGCAACCGCGCCGGGCATTCATTTCGTCATTGTCACGGGCTTGTCGGGTGCCGGCAAAAGCCAAGCCGCCAAATGTCTGGAGGACTTAGGCTATTTCTGCGTCGACAATCTGCCCCCAAGCCTCATTCCAAAATTCGCCGAGCTGTGCACCGTCAGCGGCAACCTTCGAAATGTTGCCGTCGTCCTCGACATACGCGGCGAGGAGATCTTCGGCGATCTGCTGAGCAATTTGCGCGAGCTTCAGCGCGACCACTTACCGCATCGCGTCGTGTTCCTCGATGCGAGCGACCCGGTGCTCGTGCGGCGTTTCTCGGAGACGCGGCGCAAGCATCCGCTCTCCGACCGCGGACGGGTCAGTGACAGCATCGCCGCAGAGCGCGAAGAGCTCAAGCCCATTCGCGACGCTGCGGACGTCATTATTGATACTTCAGCACTGACGCTTTCCGCACTCAAAGAAAAGCTGGCGCATGCCGTCAGCGGGATAGCCGAAGAGCGGATGATGAGCGTCTCGGTGGTCGCTTTTGGGTATAAGTACGGCATACCGCTCGACGCCGACTTGGTCTTTGACGTGCGCTTCTTACCAAATCCGAATTATGTGCCCGAACTGCAGCCGCTCACCGGGGACAACCAAGCAGTTATCGACTATCTTGACAAGTCGCCTGAGGTCCAGGCTTTCAAGAAACATCTCGCGGGATTTTTAGACTTCTTGCTTCCGCAATTCTTGCACGAAGGCAAGTCGCATCTTACCATCGGCATTGGTTGCACGGGCGGCCGGCACCGCTCAGTATACATCGCCAACGAGCTCGCCAAACATTTGGAAACACAAAGGATACAGGCATTTGTCGAACGGCGTGATGCGCAACGTTGACACGCCGCCGCAAGTGCGGCGGTTTCTTACGTGGCTTCGGCCGGGGATGAAGCTCAAACGCTGGCTCGCGGTGGCGCTGGTTGGTGCGTTCTTCGTGCTCGATGGGTTCGGCCGCATCCTTAAGGCGTACGACTTCAACTTCCACATTAACGAGCGCATCAATAGCGCCGTAGGCTTGGGTTTCCCTCCGGTGCTACTCGAGGTTATTTTTATCGCTGGGGGGCTCGCGCTCGTGTATTATGGCTTCCGCCAATACCAGCGTTCCATCATCGCAGCAATCAGTCCGAGTACGAGCCAGCAGCTCATTGAGGTTATTCACGAGCGGCGCAGGCTCGATCGGGGTAACCGGCTCGTCGTCATTGGCGGCGGAACCGGCCTCTCCACAGTGCTGCGCGGTCTGAAACAGTACACATCGAATTTAACCGCCATCGTCACGGTGACCGATGACGGCGGAAGCAGCGGACGGCTGCGCACGGAACTTGGAGTCTTGCCTCCGGGCGATATTCGAAACTGTCTGGTGGCGCTTGCGGACAGCGAGTCGATGATGGCCTCGCTCTTTCAATATCGCTTCAATGACGGACAGGGTCTTGTCGGCCATTCCTTCGGTAATCTCTTCATCGCCGCCATGTGCGGCATCGCCGGCGATTTCGATCGTGCAATCAAGGAAAGCAGCAAGGTGTTGGCCATAAAGGGCCGCGTGCTGCCGTCCACGCTCAACAACATTTCACTCGAAGCGACGCTGGCAGACGGCTCGACTATGACCGGCGAGACGTCGATCTCGAAGTCACCCCTGCCGATCCGCCGCGTACGGCTGGTGCCGAGTCACTGTCAGGCGCTACCCGAGGCAATTGAGGCGATACTTGCGGCCGACGTTATTATTTTGGGACCGGGTAGCCTGTACACAAGCATTATGCCGAATCTCCTGGTTCCCGGCATCGCCGATGCTATCGAGCGGTCACGAGCAACCAAAGTGTTTGTGTGCAACATCATGACGCAGCCTGGCGAAACGACCGGCATGACCGCAGGCGATCACGTACGCGCTGTTCTCGAGGCGACGGACCGCCGGCTTTTCGACCGTGCCCTAGTCAACGTCGGTCAAGCGAACCGGTTACTGCCGTTGTACGAACGTGATGGCGCGTTCCAGGTGCCCGCCGATCTTGCATCCATCGCGGCCTTCGGCGTCAGGCCGATCACAGGCAATTTCATCTCTGAGGACCATAATGTCCGTCATGATTCCAAAAAGCTCGCCACTGCGATTCTCGAGATCGTCGAGGAGCGCAGTGAGAACTACCTCAACGCGTTTTTGCCTTCCAATCAACGGCGCGCGTCACGCGCCGCCGCCGGAATAGACGCCTCCAAATAACGAGATAGCCTGCCCCAAAGTGTAGGCGGTCGAGGCCAGCAGCTCGGCGCCGCGGCGCACCGCTTCTTCTACTGTGATCGGTCCTGAGACTATAGGCAACGCAAGTGCGATCGACGCTTGCTCGAGATCTGCCGCCGAGCATTCTACGCTGCCGGCAAGAGCGATAACTGGGATTTTGTGAGCCGCGGCTGCCTGAGCCACGGCATATGGCGCTTTGCCCGCGAGCGTTTGCTTATCGAGACGCCCTTCGCCCGTGATCACAAGGCTCGCACCAGCGAGGCGTTGGTCGAAATCGAGCACCTCGAGCACAAGCTGCGCACCGGGCCGCAGCGTTGCGCGCGCAAGCGCCAGAAAGCCCGCGCCGACTCCGCCGGCAGCGCCTGCGCCTGGAACATCTCGCACGTCGATGCCGACGTGTACCTTTGCAACGTCGGCAAATCGTGCGAGCGCGGCATCGAGGGACCGCACGTCGTGGGGTGAGGCTCCCTTTTGCGGTCCGTATACCGCTGAGGCGCCAGATGGGCCGCATAGTGGGTTGCGTACATCGCTTGCGATCTCAATACTAACATTGGATAACCTTCTGTCGAGCGCCGTGACGTCAATGCGTGCAAGCTTCGCCAGAGCAGCACCGCCGGGGGCCAAGCGGTTGCCCTGATCGTCAAGAAACTGTGCGCCAAGTGCACTCAGCGCCCCGGCGCCCGCGTCGTTCGTCGCGCTTCCGCCGATAGCAAGAATGATGCGCACAGCACCCGCGTCGATAGCCGCGCCGATAAGCTGTCCTGTGCCGAATGTGGTGGCGGTCAGCGGATCGTTGCTGCCCGCAGGCATGAGTTCAAGCCCACTCGCCTGCGCGAGCTCGACAACCGCGACCTTGGCTCCGCCAAGGAGGCCGTAGCGCGCCTGCACTGGCTTCCCGTTCGGGCCTTGCACGTCGCAGACAACCATCTGACCACCCAAGGTGTGAACGATTGTCTCCGCCGTACCCTCGCCGCCATCTGCAACAGGAACAAGGTCTAGCTTTGCTTGGGGAAGCGCGCGGCCTAAGCCGCGTCCGATTGCCTCGGCCGCGGAACGTGACGACAGACTGCCCTTGAATTTATCCGGTGCGACGACAATGCGCAACGGCAAACCTTACGCTCGCGATGCCTTGAAGACGTCCGGGTTGAGCGCGGTCGGCGGCATTTTTCCTTGGAAAAAGGCGATGACATTTTCAGCGGCTATCTCAGCCATTTTATTTCTCGTCGCGATGGATGCACTGCCGATGTGGGGCAAGAGCACAGCGTTTGGCAGCGCGGCAAGTCCGTCCGCTATTTTCGGCTCATGTTCGTACACGTCGAGCCCAGCGCCCGCGATAACGCCCGTCCGCAGCGCTTCCACGAGCGCGGCTTCATCGATGACCGGACCGCGCGACGTGTTGATGAGCACTGCGCTCTTCTTCATCGTGCGCAATGCGGCGGCATCGATAAGATGATGGGTTTCCGGCATAAGGGGCACGTGCAGGCTGACGAAGTCGCTCTCGCGCAAGAGCTGGTCGAATGGCACGAACGTAACACCTAACTCTCGCTCGACGTCTGCTGGAGCGCGGATGGCGTCGTGATAGGACACCGACATATCGAAACCGCGCGCCCGGCGCGCAAGGCCTCGCCCGATGCGACCAAACCCGACAATACCCAGCTTGGCGTGGTGCACATCTCGTCCGAGAAGCTGCATGATGCCCCAGCCGCGCCAGCCGCCAGAGCGCACGAGCCGATCGCCCTCTACTAATCGGCGTGCAGTTGCCATCAGCAAAGCAAAGGCGAGGTCTGCAGTCGTGTCGTCCAGCACGCCAGGCGTATTTGACATTACAACACGCGCAGCGGTACCGGCAGCAACGTCGAGATTGTCGAATCCAACAGCAACGTTCGCGACGATTTTTAAGCTGGGCGCAGCGGCGAGCACCTCTGCGTCAACTTTGTCGGTGAGCAGACAGACCAGGGCGTCTTTGCCTTTGCAGTTGGCGATGAGTTCGTCGCGTGTCGCTGGGCGATCGTGAGGCCAAACGGAGACGTCGCAATGCCTGCGCAGCAAATCCAAGCCGGATTGCGGGATCTCCCGGCTCACAAAGACAGCCGGCTTACTCAACGTTAGCCTAACGAAGCTGCTTTGGGGCGGCCGCTGTAACCGAGTTTTGCCGAGATCTCCTGCGCCGCTTGCACGACTGCTTTGATAAGGCGATCCTTCTGGACATTCTGCTGCCCAATCTTCGGCACGGATATCGAGATCGAGGCAGCTGGCTTGCCGGAATAATTAAACAGCGGCGCGCCGACGCAGTAGAGACCATCTTCCATCTCTTCGTTGTCTTCCGCATAGCCCAGCCGGCGAATCTTGTCAAGTTCGGCGCGCAGCGCCTCAGGGTCGGTGATTGTATTCTTCGTGTAGCGCGTGAGAGGCTTCGCCGCAATAATTCGGTCGATCTCGGCGCGGTCGAGGTGGGCAAGCAGGGCCTTGCCGATGGCGGTGGAGTGCAGCGGCCGGCGGCTGCCGATGTCAGCGTACATGCGAACGGACCGGCGGCCGTCTATTTTGTCAATGATGACAAGGTCGGCGTCGTCCAAGACGCCTAGAAACGCCGTCTCACCGAGGTTTGCGACGAGCTGCTCGAGGTACGGTTTAGCGACCGCATGCGCTTCCATGGACCGTAAGATCCCACAGCCGACTTCAAACGCTCGCATCCCAAGTGAGTAGCGGGCGTTGTCCGGGTTCCACTTCACAAAGCCGCGCGCGCGCAGCGTCTGGAGAATTCTATGGACGCTGCTCTTTGAAAGGCCGATCGCTTGGCCGAGTTCGCGCACGCCGACTTCTTTCGTCTGCGTGCCGAGATACTCGAGGATGACGAGGGCGCGGTCGACTGAGTTGACCTTCGATTCGCCGCGGGGCTTGGCTGGAGCGCTAATTTCACCAGTACTGATCGCCACGGTGTTCTCCACTGACGTCTCCATCCTCATGAGTTAGGTGATAGGCAAGCCAAGTGACGTGAAAAGACGTCGGCACCGCTAGGCGCTTCGCAGAGAGCGAAATACGGGACGTCAGCGGCTCCGGGTACGGGACAATCTTCCCGTAGCCGAGAGGCGGTTCCTGGCAGCGAAACGGCCGCGCTAACCGGGCTGGAGTACGAAGTTGACGTTTTGGGTGGTCTGTCCGGCCACGACTTGGACGTCATCGCGCGGCGACGGTTTGCGGTATCCGCTCGGCACAATTGTCACCTCGACGTGTGCAGGGGAACTGGCCGAAGTGATTGGCACATTGTTCACGATGTATTTGCCATCGGGTCCGCTGACGTTGCTGGGGCCGAAATCGACTTGTACGGTGACACCGGCAATCGGCTGACCGGAGGTGCTGGTAATCGTGCCCGCCACGCTGCCATAGTTGCCAGGCGGAATCGCAGGACTGTTGCATGCCTGGAGCGCGAGTGTGGAAGCAATAACTATAGCAGCAAAGGTGATGCGCATGAAATCGTTGTGGCTCCTTGTGCCCTATCGAGAGGTCAGCCTACTGCGCGGTTTGCTCATGCTCCTTGCGCGAAGAGCCGACGCCGCATCCACACAAGCACGAGCACGCCACAGCCCACCACCGCGAGAGCAGCGACGACGTCTATGATGCCTGAGGCGACCTGATACGAGCCGCCGCAGAACTGCGCTACCCTTTTGGTGAGCTCGAAATTGGCGCGTTCGAGCGGGCTTGACGAGAGGCCCGCAACATGTTGCATTTCCGCTGCGAGGGTGGGCGGATCCCAAGCCACCAGTCCGACCACATCGGCGAGCCGTCCGTCAGGCGATATCACGAGGAGCTGGGCATTGTGTACAAGTTCGCCCCGGCCGTTATCGACCACGGCAACACCCGCCGAGCGCACGAATCGTTCGATCGTGCGCCGTTCGCCTGTGAGGAAGTCCACGCGAGGTGAACTCACGCCATGCTTGCGAGCGAACGCTGCCAGGACAGATGGAGTGTCGTGCGCCGGGTCTATGGTAACGAGAGCGAAGTGGTACGGCCCCGGCCCGAGTGCACGATCGAGCCGCCCGACCTTTTCGGTGATGATTGGGCAAGCGTCGCGGCAGCGCGTGTAGATGAAGCCGACAAGCATCGCCTGACCGCGCAGCGACGAGAGCGTGAATTCCCTTCCCTTCTGGTTCACAAACGTAATCGCCGGCATCTGCTCGCCGATCTGCAGCGGCGCAACGTTTTCGTCGAACGGATTCAGTTGTGCGGCTGGCGTTCGGAGCGCAGAGACGATCACAATCGCAAGCACGAGCAGTGCCGTTCGCGGGGAATTGTTCACCATGCTCATCGAAAAGAACCCACGTGGCTCACGCTTCAGCTTTCCAACGCCCGTTAACTGCCGACGAGCGGCGGCGCCTGCTCGCAATGCGACGCTGGACTCCAAACGAGCGCCGGATCGTTGTTCGCGGGCTCTTCGGGCGTCTGGCGATCGCCGTTGAGCCGGCAATCATTTCGCTCCTGTTTGGAGTTTTCACCGTAGGGCTGCTCCGCCTCGCAGGCGACGGCAACGAAGATCACGCGGGACTTCAGTTGCTGGCCCCGATATTCGCCTTGGGATCTATCGCGTTTGCAGTATACGCTGTTTATATGCTGCTGAGGCCCTTGCGCGCACTCCGCGAAACCTATGGCCCAATTTTCGTGGTCGACGGCTACATCCGCACGCGGGGACGCGACGACTTCTCCGAGCGCGGTTCCAACGGTTACATTGCTGTGCTGCTGGATGACAAGCGCGTCGCATGTGAATGGGCTACGATCGGCGCTGGAGACCTCACTGCGCGCACCGATTCGGCGCTGCTCGAGTTCAGTGAATACGGCGGCATTCACACGATCGACGGGAAAAGCACCGGCGTTTTGCCCGCCGGCTTTAGCAACATCGGGATCCGCAGCAATAAGCCACCGTATGAGCGTTAGAACCTTCCGGGAAGCGGCACTTTGACCGCATGCTGCACGGGCCAGACGTGAAACTCGCCCGCGTAGTAGACGGATATCCATCCCAACGCAAAAATCACGACCAGAGCGACCGCAAATAGGTAGCGCACCACCGGCGGCATGCCTCGGCTTTGTGGGATTTCGTATTGCGATTGTTCGTATCCAGTCGCCATTTTGTCGCTTCCTTACGATTGACCCCAAACGTGCAACGCCACCAGGATCACAAACACGCATCCGATCGTCAACAGCACCATCATAATCTTTGTCACCTGGTCCTCGAGCTCGTTTTTCTTCCATTCGGAGCGCAACCCGAGGAGCGCGCCCGCGGCGACGATGATCGCACCGAAGAGTGCAATCATGCGAAGCGTGTCGGGGATGTGTTCAAGCATGTTGCAGCGCCCCTAATAGATGTAGAACAGGAAGAACAGCGCGACCCAAATGACGTCGACGAAGTGCCAGTAGAGGGTGGCAGCGGTGAGGCCGAAATAACGGTGCGGCGTGTACGTTCCCCGCAGCGTCTGAATGAGCACGGTGATCAAGAAAATGACGCCGATGAAGACGTGAAAGCCGTGCATGCCAGTCAGTGTGAAGAATGACGCTCCAAACGTGCTGCCCGCCCATGTGTCGTGGAGGTGCGTGTACTCGTACGCTTGTCCGCCCAAGAACATCGAACCCAAAACGATGGTCGCGAGCAGCAAACCGACGAAGAGGCGACGGTTGCTGTGTCTGAATGCTTCCATTGCAAAGTGCATGGTGGCGCCACTGCCAAAAAGGACGACCGAGTTGACCGCCGCGAGGTAGAGATACGGCCGCTCGATGCCCAGCGGCGGCCAAACCGGCGCCGCATTGCGCAAGTAAAGATACGAAAAGATGAAATCCCCAAAGATAACGCAGTCGCTGATGAGGAAGAACAGAAATCCGAGCAGCCGCTGGCGCCGAACCTCTTCGTATTCGAAATCGCTCACCGAGAATGCGTCCGTTGCCACGCTAGTGCACCGGCACCGTGGCGAGCTCTTGATCGACGTTCGCGTACGGCAAGGGCTTCCCGTAGTCGTATGGACCGGAGAGCACGATCGGAATTTCCTTGAAGTTGTAATATGGTGCGGGTGAGGGAATCATCCACTCGAGCGTACGGCCGCCCCATGGGTTTGGACCGGCAACCTCACCGCTCTTCGCGCTGCGCAACGCGTTGTAAGCGAAAATCAGCATCGAGAGACCAAGCACGAAAGCTGAAATCGACACAAACTCGTTCGTGCTCGTATAAATGGGATCGTAGGTCGCGACGCGGCGCGGCATGCCGTGAAGACCGATCCAGTGCATGGGCAAGAAGGTGGCGTTAAACGCAACGAACATCGACCAGAAATGCCATTTGCCCAAACGTTCATCGAGCAGACGCCCCGTTATTTTGGGCCACCAGTAATACATGCCGGCGAAGATGCCGAACATGCTGCCTCCAAAGAGGACGTAATGGAGGTGCGCGACCACAAAATAACTGGCATGCTCGTGCACGTCCACCGGTACAGAGGCCAGTAATATTCCGGTAACGCCGCCAAACGTGAACGTCGACAAAAAACCGAACACAAACAGCAAGGGAGAGTCGAGGCGGATTTTGCCGCCCCACAGCGAGGCAACCCAGCTGAAAATCTTGATGCCGGTGGGCACTGCGATGAGCATGGTCAGCACCATGAATGCGAACTGTTCCCAGTGCTGCAGGCCGCTCGTAAACATGTGATGCGCCCACACCATGAACGACAGCAGGCCAATCGTCGCCGATGAGTACGCGATTGCCTTGTAGCCGAAAATCGGGCGGCGGACGAACGTTGGAATGACTTCTGAAACAATGCCAAACGCCGGTAGAATCATGATGTAGACGGCCGGGTGGGAGTAAAACCAAAAGACGTGCTGCCACAGCACGGGCGCTCCGCCTCTCGAGACGTCGTAGAAGGGTACCCCAAACTCCCGCTGGATGAACAAGCCGGCGAGCGCAGCTGAGAGATTTGCCGTCGCAATCATCGACAGAAACGCTGTGACGCCGGTGGCCCATACGAAGAGAGGCGTTCGCGTCCACGTCATTCCGGGTGCGCGCATCTTGACGATCGTGACGAGGAAATTAAGTCCTGTGATCGTTGCCGAGACGCCGATGAGAAAAATTGCCATGCACCACATGCTCGTACCGAACGGCATCTGCACCGAGAACGGCGGATACTCGGTCCAGCCTGCTTGGGGCGCCCCATAGAGAAAACTGGCGAACAACAAGATGCCCGCGGGCGGGAAGAGCCAGAAACTAATCATGTTGAGCCACGGAAAGGCAACGTCGCGCGCGCCAATTTGCAACGGCATGACGAGATTACCGAAGCCGCCGGTAAGAAGCGGGATAACGACAAGCCATACCATTGCCGAGCCGTGGACGCTGTACGCTTGATTGTACGTTGCGATGCTGAGCACGTGGTTGTTTGGGCCCATGAGCTGCGCGCGCATGAGCTCCGCAAGCAGGCCCGCCAGGACGAAGAACAGACCGCCCGTGATGAAATATTGCACCGCGATCACTTTGTGGTCGAGGCTGAACACGTATTTTTTGATAAACGTGTCCGGCGGCGGATGGATGTGACTGCTTTCGGGTTGTCCGATGTTAGTGACTGACATGCGCTGCTCCGAAATGGACCTGAGGGTCCGTTGCTACATTTGCGTTCATTTATGCAGTGTTTGCAGATAGGCGACGAGATTCGCGACGTCCTTGTCGGTCAGTCCGTTCGCGTGCATGTTCGGCATGACGCCATAGGAGCCGTGCGCACCGTGCTCGAGGACGTCCGCGACGTTAGCGGGCGTCGCCTTCTTTCCGGTCACCAAATTGGGATGCTCTGGATCGTCGAAGAGATCCGCCAAACCTGGACCAACCTTGGTCTGCGCAAACGGCGCGGCGTTATGGCATGCCGTGCATTTCGCGTTGAACAACCCTTGACCAGCGCTGGCATCGCCGCCGGCGAGGGTGATGAGTCTTTCGGCTTCGGGCGCAGCGGCTTCAGTTTGCTGCTGCGCGTACCACTTATCGAAGTCGGTCTTTGACTGGACCACGACCTTGCCCCACATGTGCGAGTGGCCGAGTCCGCAGAATTCCGCGCACACGATGCGAAACGTGCCGATCTCGCGCGCCGTAAAGTGAATGGGAACGACCATCCCCGGAATCATGTCCTGTTTGAGACGAAACTCCGGCACCCAAAACGAATGGAGAACAGGTCCGGTTTTGACGTCGAGCGTCTCCTCGTACGAGGTGATGTCCAAGGTGACCGGCACCCCGATGGGGAGGTGCATCTCATTCATCACGGACTGTTTGAGCCCCGGGTACCGGAACTCGAAGTAGAACTTGTGCCCGATGGCTTCCATGGTGACGGCGCTCGCAGTGGCCTGCCCTGTCGGGTAGTACATGGGGATGATGTAGTAGCTGAGCACCGCCAGCACGATCATCAAGATGCCGGGGATGATCGTCCAGGTGGTTTCGAGCGCTGGGTGATCGTGGATCGGTGACCCGACGGCCTCAATCGGCTCCTCCGGCCTACGCCTGTAACGGAGCGCAAAATAAATGATGAAGCCATTAACGTAGACGAGGATCGGCACGCTGAAGAACATGCTGAACTTGAAGAGGTTGTCAATCGGAACACTTACGACCGAGGCTTCGGGCAAGAACGCTCGGTCGATCGGGTATACGACAACGATGTACATGAGCACGGCGCTGATGACCGCCATGACGATGACGGCACGCCAAAATCCGCTATCAAGCAACGGTTGATGTGTGTCGGGTTTCAAAGCATCTCCATGACGAGGACTTTCGGCGCGCGTCTTACACGCGGCTCCGCTCCCATCCTAGCGGCAGAGAGAAACGCTTTGCACTAATGTAGCGGTCGACCTCGTCTTAACCGTTTTAGCCGATGCCGAAGGTGGGAATCGAACCCACATGAGGAGTGACCTCGCGTGATTTTGAGTCACGTGCGTCTGCCAGTTCCGCCACTTCGGCACGCTGCTTCGATTTCTGTCGCACAGCACACCCGACCTCCGCGGTAAACGCCGGGTTCACGACTTCGGCGTATGCGGCAACCATGCTGCGAGCGGGATAGCAAGCGCAGCCAAGACGCACCCCGCGAGGAACTCCAAGCGAAAGCTTTGTGCTGCCGGAAGAGCGCTATAGTGAAGAAAGGCGCTCACCGCCGCTGGCGCGGTAATTGCGCCTGTGCTCGAGAGCATGGTCAGAACACCCGTGGCTGCCCCGCTGCGGTTTTCGGTAACGTAGCGCAGTAAGAGGATGTTTGGCGGTGCGCTTGCCAAGCCGATAGCAAAGCCGATAATTCCAAAGGCAAACAAGACCATGAGCGCCGTGTGCGAGCGCGCAAGCATAAATTCGCCTGCGGCCAGGCCCATGAGTCCGCTGACGAGGAGCACTCGCGCGCTCGCGCGTTTGGAGATCCGGCTGCCGAGGCCTTGTCCGGCGCCGAGCGGCAGCGCTAAAGCGAGCAATGCTAGGCCTGCTTGTGCGGCGCTTGCATTGAATTGCGCCATGTAGTAGGCGGCGGAATACATCGTGACCGAAAAAATAGGTATTCCCGAAAGCGCCGCAATGAGATACAGCAAGACTGGGCCCCGCATTGCGAAAAGGCTGGGATCGAAGAGCGGCGTGCTTGTCTTCTTCTCCCACAGCGCGAGCATCGCGAGCAAGACAAACGCGCCACCCAACCATGCGAACGCCGCGACTGCCGAACCATTCGCCGCCAGCATCAGACACAAGGCAACCGCTGGAATAAGCACAAGTACGCCGGCGTCAATTGTGAAACGATCGTGAACCGGAGCATCTGCCGGTAGTCGCAGCGCAAGCGCGAGTGCGAGGAGCGCGATTGGTATGTTAATCCAAAAGATGAAATGCCACGGGAAAAGCGTCAGCTCGTGCTGGAGAGCGCCCGAGACAACACCGGCGCTGCCAAGAGCTCTGCCGCCATCGATGATAGCGCCACCAAGGACGGCTCCAAGCGCTCCCGCCAGCGCGAACATCCCATAGAGTGCGTAGAGCGCGCTGCTTTGGCGTTCCTTCGGTACCCGCTGTCCGATAAGCGCAATCGCCGCGGGTTGCAAACCTCCTGCACCCAGTGACTGAACGACTCGGCCGGCGATAAGCCATCCGAGTGACGTCGAGAGGGCGCAAGCGACTGAACCCAAGGTGAAGACCATCAGTGCGCCGACAAACACCATGCGCCTGCCCTGCACATCCGACATACGACCCGCGATCGGCTGCGCGATGAGCGAGCCCGTCGCATAGATCGCCATAATCCAGCCGACTTCCGCAAGCGTCGATCCAAGCGACTGCGCGATATTGACGAGTGACGGCCCGATGACGGTCATTTGCAGGGCACGCAGGAACACGCCGAGCAAAAGCGGCGGCAAAAGACCCGTAGGGCGGTATTGGTCTTGGTATTGGCGCGCGGCTACTGCCAGATCAGCTTCCGCCGTGGCCAAAGCGGTCGATCACCATTGCGCTGAACAGCAGCGCCAGATAGAGCATCGAGAATCGATACATCAATCCTTCGCTCTTTTTGGTTCCGGCTGTGGCAACCCAGAACGCGCCCGCAAGGAAGAGCGCGTCGAGCACGAGTGCGATGAGCAAGTAGGTGAGACCCATAAGGTGCAGTGGCACCATGAGGATCGTTAAGAACGCTAGCACGAACGAATAGATGATAATCTGCCGTTTTGTCACGGCCTCGCCGTGGACTGCCGGCAGCATGGGCAGTCCGACACGCGCGTATTCATCCTTTTTCATGAGCGCCAGGCTCCAAAAGTGCGGCGGTGTCCACACAAACACGATGAGGAACAGCAAGTACGCGGTGAGATCGAGATGATGGGTGACTGCCGCCCAGCCTACCAGCGGCGGGATCGATCCGGCAGCTCCGCCTATGACGATGTTCTGGGGCGTGGTGCGTTTCAGCCACATTGTATAGATGATGACGTAATAGAGGATGCCGATCGTTGAAAGCGCGGCGGCGAGCGGGTTCACCATGATAAGGAGTTCGATAAAAGCGAGCACACCTAAGACAACCCCGAAGACCAGTGCGTTCGTAGCTGGAATCTTGCCGCTCGGTATAGGACGCAACTTTGTGCGCATCATCTTGGCATCCAAATCGCGGTCCCAGTACATATTGATGCTGGCAGACGACGCCGACGCGAGCGCTCCGCCGAGCAGCGTCCAAAACGTCAGCATGGGTGACGGGAAACCACCGGCAGCCATCATCATGGCTGCGTAGGTGGTAAAAAGGAGGAGCGACATGACGTTGGGTTTTGTCAGCTGAACGTAACTTTTCGCCAGCGCCCAGGCGCGCGGTTGTGTCGACGTAATGTCCACCGCTACATGGGCGCGGCCGAGATATGAACGATAGGTCGTGAGAGCGAGCGTAGCGACGAGCAGAACGCCATTCGCCTGATGGATCGATCGCAGGAGCGGCATGAGCCCGCTGACGACTGTGAGCACACCAAGCGTCCCTTGCAGCACAACGAGCCCACACGCGATGAAGACGAGGCGTCGAAAGTCAGCCGGTTGATCCTTACGAGCGAACACCAGCGCCCCAAGCGCGACGACAAGAGCAATTGTCAAATATGCGGAGATGCGGTGACCCATATGCAGTTGACCCGCGAGCGTGGTTGCGTTTGACCAACCGTTACACAGCGGGAAGCCTGTGCATGCGAGACCTGCATGTGCAGCGCTCATGTACCCACCGGCAATAACCGCGATGAAGGCGACAATCGTCGTCAGGAGTGCAAGCACGCCGAGTGCGGGCTGCACCGCAGTCGGGCCGGAGTATGTCTTCTTCTCATCAAGTTCGGCCCACGTGGCGTACGCAACGAGCAACAGACTGATAAACGTGCCGATGCCGACAACGAGATGAGCAGCGACGCTCGGCGGGTTGTTCGCGTACTTTATAGTAAGGCCCCCGATAATGATCTGGACGACAACCATTGAAAGGGCAAGCCAGGCAAAACGCATCGACTCCGTGAGTTCGCGCCGGTACTTGCAGGCGAGGGCGAAGGTCGTCAGGATCAAGACAGTGAGGACGGGTGCGCCGACGCGATGAGCCCACTCGTAAAAAACCGATCCGCTCAAGTCTGGAAACCACACGCCTTGGCAGCGCGGCCAATCGGGGCACGTCATCCCCGCATTGTTGATGCGCACTATCGCACCCCAAACAACGAGAGCGAAGGCAAATGTCGCTGCCGATGCGCTTGCAAGCTTCAGGTCGACGAAGCGCGGCGTCGTTTGTCGCTGCATGAACACGGGCGCCTTCAGCGTGCGGCGCGCGGATTTCCTGTGCCTCTCGGTAAAATGTAGCAGCGTGCAATCACTGACGTTGTCAAAGCCTGTGGCTCGGCGTGCCACCCTCACGCTTCCGGGCGACAAGTCCATCAGCCATAGGGCGTTCATGCTGTCTGCAATTGCGCGCGGACGAACCCGCATTGTCAAACCCAACGGCGGCGACGATGTCATTGCGACTATTGGTGCACTGCGTCAGCTCGGTGTTGCGGTACGACGTGTGGGAGATGATTACGTCGTGGTTGGCCGCGATGCGCTTCGCGATCCACGTGTGGCAATTGACTGCGGGAACTCGGGCACGACAATACGATTGCTCATGGGTATGCTCGCGGGTCGCGTTGACGCTCTACTCGACGGGGATGCAAGCCTGCGTCGCAGGCCAATGGCTCGAGTTGCGGATCCGCTCAAAGCGATGGGCGCGAAAATCGGCATGAGACTGCGCGGTGTGCCGCCTGTGCGAGTGCACCGACAAACGACGAAACTGCGTTCAACGCATTTCACGATGCGTGTTGCCTCAGCTCAAGTAAAATCTGCCGTGCTGCTGGCTGCACTGCGTGCGGATGACATAAGCGTCATCACGAGCCCAGCAGTAACGCGAGATCATACAGAGCGCATGCTGCGCGCGATGGGAGCAAAGTTGCGAGTCACCGGCAGGGCTATCCAAGTTAGTCCTTCATCTCTAAAGTCGATAGGAATGCTGCGAGTACCGGGGGATGTTTCTGCCGCCGTCTATCTCTTGTGCGGGGCAGCGGCTATTCCGGGCTCAAACTTGTGTCTGCGCGAAATCGGCGTCAATCCCACGCGTTCCGCTGCACTTGATATTTTGCGACGCATGGGCGCTCGCATCAAGGTTTCGGCGCGCAAACAGTGGAGTGCTGAGCCGGTCGCGGACATTTGGATGAGCGGCGGTGCTCCGCTGAGAGGCGCGACGATCCCAGCTCACATGGTTCCAAATCTCATCGATGAAGTACCGGCGCTGTGCGCCCTGGCAACCATAGGCCGGGGCACCTTTACGGTCCGGGGTGCAGCCGAGCTGAAAGTTAAGGAATCAAATCGGATACGCACAACCGTTGAGCTCTTGCGCTCCTTTGGGGCCGACGCGCGTGCCCTTCCAGACGGAATCGTTGTCCACGGAGGCAGAACGCTACGAGCGCCACGCAACGTATCCACGCATGGGGATCATCGCATCGGCTTGTCGGCGGCCATCCTGGCGGCGGCTGCTCGCGCGCAGATCACGATCCGCGATGTCGATTGCATCGCAACTTCGTTCCCGAAATTCGCGGAAACGTGGAATGCGGCGTTCGGGCAAAAACGGACCTGAAGGTCCGTTGCTACACTAGTCTGCCATCGAGCCGCGCAAGGTTGGCACAAACGTCTCGAGCAACAATCGTGTCGCAAAACCGACGCGATCGACTTGAAGCCGGAGAATGGCGGACGTTCCCATGAGTTCCGTGGCCGCAACCACGATGCGCTCTACTCTCTCGCTAATCTCCTGAAGCCTCTGAGGTAATCCTTGCAGCGGCTCACCCAGCGCGTGCGCTGCGCGTAGTGCAATAACTGTCGGGTGGCCTTGCAGCTCCTTCGAACGCCGGCGCAAGACAAGAGCCCGGCGAAGTACGCTCAATGCGCTCACTCCGACAATGATGACAGCGGCTGCGAGCATGCTAAGGAATGCGATCAGATACACGCTCATGGCTTTGGCGAACCCGAAGACGACGAATCCCCGCTTTTTGGGGCGGGTTTGGGCGTAGTTGAGGGCGAGCTTTCAGTTTTCGAAACCGTGCTTTTCGAATCTGCCGGCTTCGCGTCGCCTGTTTTACCGTCGCTTTTGGCTGGTTCTGCGCCTGCGCTGGTCCCCGCAGCTTCCTTGCGCAGTCCAGACGACGTGTAGTCGTTCTTGTGAAAGCCCGACCCCTTGAAAACAACCCCGACAGGATGGAAGACGCGCACGAGCTGGCCGCCGCAGCTCACGCATTTCGTCGGCCGCTCGTCGTTGAACCCGTGCTCGATGTCGTGGGTCTTACCGCAACTTTTGCAGCGATATTGGTAGACGGGCATAGACCCGGTAGCTTCGCGAGGAGAGGCTACACTACCCGCAGCGGTCGCGCCGCGACCTGCGGCGCAGGCTTTGCGACAGGGGTCAAGGCAAGGGCGTCGAGATCATCCTCGGCAACCGCTGAACCAACTTTATCTTCGACGATGTTCTTGAAGTGCACAAGCGAATCGCGCACGCCGTTTTTCACTCGCCGACGTCCGAGGAGCATGTCATATATCGCTGGAGCGAGACCACCATAGACCGGGTATCCGATCGAGCACGCGAGGCGCGTTATTCTGCCACGACGCTCAACCCGAAAGTCAATGCGGCGCGCGGTGGAATACAGCGCCTCAAACGAAAGAAATGCGTTTGTGATGAACCTCGTCACCTCGAGCGTTTCTTGCCAGCGTCGCCTACCGGCGTGCATGCAGACATGAACCTCAACGCCGAGCGCGAGAGCGAGGTCTTGCGGCTGCGAGGCTGAAACCACGCAGCCGAACCAGGCCGGCCAGCGCGTAAGGTCGCTGACACGTTCAAAGACCTGCTCGGCTGGCGCGGCGATGTCGACCGCATGCGAGCACAGTACTTTCATCTTGCGAGAGCGCCTTTAGCGATGGTACCGCAAGAAGGCCGGCACTTCGATCTCGTCCATGCTCACCGGTGCGACTTTTTCTATTTCGCCGACGCCAATGACGCGTTGACGATCGCGGGCTCTGGAACCAAAGCCGGTCGCAAGCACGGTGACGCGGACCTCATTGGTCAGCCGCTCGTCGATCGTCGCGCCAAAGATCACCTCAGCGTCAGGATCAACGGCCTTGCTGATGAGTTCCGCAGCTTCGTTTGCCTCGAACATGGAGAGATCCGGACCGCCATAGATGTTGAAGATCACGCCGCGCGCGCCTTCAATTGTGGCCTCAAGCAGCGGGCTCGAGATGGCTTTGTGGGCAGCGTCGGCGGCGCGATGTTCGCCCGTGCCAACACCGATACCCATAAGCGCCGACCCAGCATCGGTCATCACTCGCCGCACGTCCGCGAAGTCGAGATTGATGAGCCCCGGCTGCGTGATGAGATCGGTGATGCCTTGGATGCCTTGACGCAAAACGTCGTCGGCGTACGAGAACGCTTCAAGGAGCGGCGTCCGCTTCTCGATCACCGTGAGGAGCCGGTCGTTTGGTATGACGATGAGTGTGTCGACTTTTTGCTCGAGTTCGGCAATGCCGCGCTCTGCAATCTGCGCGCGCCGGCGAAGTTCGAACCCAAAGGGCTTCGTCACCACGCCGACCGTAAGTGCTCCGGCGCCGCGTGCGAGCTCGGCGAGAATCGGCGATGCTCCGGTGCCCGTGCCGCCACCCATTCCCGCGGTGATGAACACGAGGTCCGTTCCTTCGACTAACATCGCGAGATCGTCGCGTGACTCTTCGGCAGCTTGGCGGCCGATCTCAGGATCTGCGCCCGCTCCAAGACCGCGCGTGAGATTTTGCCCGATTTGCACCGTGTTGTCCGTGCGGGTATTCTTCAACGCTTGGACGTCCGTATTGACGGCATAAAACTCCGCGCCTTTAATGCCGGAGTCGACCATGCGATTGACTGCGTTGCAACCTCCGCCACCGATGCCGATGACTTTGATGGTTGCCATGTGCTCGGGGACGTAGCGGCGCTGCTCGGTCATTTTGGCTCCCTTCTCTACTTCTGACGTGGGTGGTGAAACACTCTGACGTAGTTCCTCTGGATCGCCGCTTCGACTGCGGCGCTGCCTCTTTGTCATCCGAAAACTTCTGACATCCACGAAGTCACCCGGTGCCACACGCCTTTTCCGTTCGTGCGGGCGGGCTGCACTGCTCCGTCAGACTTCGCGCCGAAGAGAACCAAGCCGACGACCGCAGCGTACGCGGGGTGCTTGATCGCCTCGGTGAGTCCGCCGACGCGCATCGGCGTGCCAATGCGCGCCGGTAAATCGAATAAGTCTGCCGCCAGGGCATCGACGCCGGCGAGCTCGGCGCCGCCGCCCGTCAGCACGAGCTCCGCAAGCATGACTTCAGGCGGGCAGTTCTCCGCCAGATTGGAGCGCACGATTTTGAATATCTCGCTCATGCGCGCCACGATAATCTGGCGGAGGAAATGCTTAGCTGCCGGCCGCGTCGTCCTGCCGGAGACGGCCTTCACTTCGAAAGTTGCATCTCCCAGATCGGCCGCGACGTCTGCCGTGCCAAAGGCGAGCTTGACGTTTTCGGCTTCGCCGTGGCTAGTCTTGAGGCCTAAGGCGATGTCGTTTGTGATGAGATCGCCGCCCACAGGCACGGTCCAGGTGTGGTAGACGCCGCCGCCCCAGTACACGGCAACGTCGGTTGTTCCGCCGCCGATGTCAAGCAGAACGACGCCGGCGTTGCGCTCCTCCGGGAGCAGCACGGCTGCGCCGGCGGCAAGGGGTTCGAATATGACGCCATTTGGTTCGATGCCTGCGCGGTGCACGCACTTGAGAACGTTCGCCACGAACGACGAGCCGGCGGTCACGATGTGCGTATCCACTTCGAGGCGCGCCGCCGACATGCCAACCGGATCGGTAATGCCGTTTTGGCCGTCTACTACGTACTCACGCGGCAAGGTATGGATGAGCTGACGTTCCGCCGGAAGCGTGATAATGGTGCTTGCGTCAACCACACGCTTGACGTCGAGCGGACCGACTTCGCGATCCTCGCCGCTGACGGCGACGATACCGTGGGAATTGAGCGATTTCACGTGTTCGCCCGTCACGCCGACGAACGCATGCGACACGTGGACGCCGGCCATTCGCTCGGCGGCTTCCATAGCCGCCTCGATGGATTTGACGGTTTCTTCGAGATCGGTGACGACGCCCTTACGCAGCCCAGACGATGGAGCTACGCCGAATCCGATGATGTCGACCGGCCCATCCCGCCCGAGAGTTGCGATGACTGCGGCGGTTTTGGTGGTGCCGATGTCGAGTCCGCAAACTACGTCGCTACGTGCCAACGCCTACCTCTCTCGGATACACACGGCGAAATGTGGAGCGGTCGAGTGCTCGACCGCAGCGCGTAGCCGCCAATTCAGTGGCGCCGGTATGCCATTCCAAACGCGTGCGCACATCCCTTTTTCTGTTCGCGGTCGACGAAAGTTGACTCTCGACGGAAAATCGCTGAACGAAATAAATTTGACCACGACATTTGCTTATCGATAGAGTATGGTGGGTGCGTGGACACTTCGCACGTCGATGTAAGCAACGCGTGAGGGTGTGGATATCTTTGCGACGATAGAGTGGAAAAGTTGCGCCTTCTCCGCTAGATCCTCGTCTTCACCGAAGAGAACGCGCAAATTCCGGTCTGCGGTGGCGCTAATGCCTGTGGATGGAGCGATGGCCACCTCGCTTATAGTGAGGCCAAGCGCGCTCAATCGGCGATACGCATCCAGGGCCTGTCCAACCTCGCGACGATCGAGTTCACGACCCGCCGCTGTATCACCGGGCGGGGACGGCGTCACGACCAGTACCGGCAGCTGGCCGAAGTCGCTCCGACCTTCGCTCACGGCGAGTACGCGCTGGCTTTGGTCGATTGCGGCATAGCGGGGTACGGGGTCCGCCGCGGCGTCCGCCGAGAGGGCAACGCGCGCGACTGGACGCCGTTCGCTAATCCAAATCACGAGATGATTGGGCCAGCTCACGCGCAATGCGGCTTGATCGACCCAGGGCAGCGCTTCGATGCGGCGAGCGATGACGCGTCTGTTGATGAGCCAGGCATTTCGCCCAGGCGCTAAGGCAGCGGCGCTAACCACGTCGTCCGAGGTCGTGTGACCCAGACCCTCAATGGCGACGATCTGTACGGCAAAGCGGGGGTTTGAGGCCTCGTGCCAGAGACCCAAGCCCGTCGCACCACCCGCCAGAACGCAGGCTGCGAGCAAAAGCCCCCGGCTGGCACTCACGGTTCGCTGTTGGCTACGTCGCCGAACTTGCTCAGGCCGGCTCATGAGCCTGTTCTTCCTCTAATAGGTGCAGTGCGTAGGACACTCCGGCACCAAGTGCTGGCACCACCTGACGCGCCGCGCGCTTCGCCGCTTCGGTGCCGCTCGCCACCGCAAACGACCGCCCCGCGACCCGGAACATCGGGATGTCATTGTCAGAATCTCCAATTGCGACGGTGTTGCTCATCTCAATGCCCAGATGTGCGGCAATCTTCCGAAGAGCATATCCTTTGTTCGCGTCGGGATGCGTCGCTTCCAAGAAGCGCGGCAAGCTTCGAAACACGTTTGCTTTCGGACCGAGCCGCTGCGCCAGCTGCGGTATGGTCGCGTTGACCTGATCGGGCTCCGCGATGGCTAAGACTTTAATCGGGCCCGGATCCTGTGGTGGAGCATCTGTCAGCAGCACGCGCAAATCGTTGACCATCACGGGCTCAACCCGAGACAGCTTGAGATAGTACTGAGCCCGTTCGTTGAGTTCGTCCAGGTAGAGCCGGTCGCCGAAGTAGAGCTGCAAGTGAAACCCGCGCTCTTTGAGGTAGTCGTACGCGACGAGCGCCGTGTCGGCAGGTAGAGGCGTGCAAAAGAGACGCCCCTCCGAACCCAGATCGTAGGCAACCGCACCTTGGAGGACGACAATGGGTCCACGCAGGCCCAGCTCTCGTGCGTATGGACGAGAAGCCGCGAAGAGCCGGCCACTGGCTAAGCAGACATCGTATCCGTTTCGGACTGCCGCCATTACTGCCGCCCGGTCTTCATCGGACATAACAAGAGATTCGCCGATGAGCGTCCCATCGAGATCGATCGCCACGAGCATTCGGCTCACAACTATTCGGTCAACCAGACGTTGTCCGGGCCGAACACAGTCGCAAAATCTTCTCGCAATGAGGGCGTCAGCTGCACAGGTTGACGCAAGGGTCGCGAATCCCCGTTACCGCCTGCGTGCAGATACACTGTGTTGTCGCCCGCTTGCGCACTCTGGATCAGAGCGCGCAGACGCTCGAGGCGCCCAGCGTCTTCGGCATCACCGCGCAGGCGAACATGAAGAGCGGCTGCTGCGGGCCGTTCTTGGTCGGCAATAGGCGCCGGTCGAAAAACTTGGGAATTGAGATAGCGGGCCTGATTGAAAGGCCATGCCTCAAGCGCTTGCAGACTGACTTCTGGGCGCTCGAGCTTCTCCTCGTCCGCCGCTTTGGGCTCGACATAGCCGGCAGGCTTGCCGATCGTGCGCCTTTCCTTGACCTTTCCTTTGATCACCACGATCGCTTCGTCGAGTAAGAGCGGAGACAGATCGGGAAACCACTTTGGAAAAACGACGACTTCAACAGTTCCAGTCAGATCTTCGAGCTTGGCGACGAGCATCTGGCCGCCCGCCTTCGTGACGACGCGCCTGCTTGTGGTGACAACGCCGCCGATGACAACAGTTTCATCCTCTGGCTGCTCTCGCAAGGTTGCGATCGCATGCGTCGTGCGTCTGGCCAACTCATCAGCTTTATCCGCCAGCGGATGGCCGGAGATGTAAACTCCAATGGCTTCTTTTTCATGGGCCAGCCGAACGGCCGAGCTCGGCGGTTCGCGAGAAGGTAATGAAGGCGGTGGGAGTCCACCTGATCCTCCCTCCGCGCCAAAGAGCGACGTTTGGCCAAGTGCGCGTTGCGCGGCACCATGCTGCCCGTATTCGAGGGCGGCATCCAAACCGGCCAGCTGCTCGTTGCGGTTACCCGGCAGACCGTCGAGCGCCCCTGCCTTCACGAGCGATTCGAGTACTCGGCGGTTGACAATGCGGCAGTCGACGCGCGAAGAAATATCGGCAAGGCTTGTGAACGCCCCGCCTTTGCGCTTCTCGATGATCTCGCGTACCGCACCTTCGCCGACGTTCTTTACCGCCGTGAGTCCGAACCGGATTGCATTGCCCACGACGGTGAAATCAGGGCCGCTTTCATTCACGTCAGGTGGCAGGACGCGAAGCTTGCGTTGCGTGCAATCGGCTAAGTATTCGACCAGCTTGTCGGTGTTATGCTTGACCGACGTGAGAAGCGCCGCCATAAACGCAAGGGGATAGTTGGCCTTGAGCCAGGCGGTCCGATACGCGAGCAGCCCGTAGCAAACTGAATGCGCCTTGTTAAATCCGTACCCGGCGAAGGGCTCGATGAATTGCCAAATCTTTGTCGCCAGCTGCTCGTCGAGACCGTTGCTCACGCAGCCGTTGATAAACTTTTTGCGCTCGATGGGAATTTTCTCTTTGATCTTCTTCCCGATGACCTTGCGCATCTCGTCTGCCTGGCTCGCGCTGTATCCAGCCAAGTCGCGGCAGATCTGCATCGCTTGCTCTTGGTACACTGCCACGCCGTAGGTTTCTTCAAGGATGGGCTCAAGCTTCGAATGGAGGTAGGTGATTTTTCGTCTACCGTGCTTGCCCGCGATGAAATCGTTGATCCAGTCCATCGGGCCCGGCCGGTAAAGCGCGACCATCGCGATGATATCTTCGATGCGGGTCGGTTTAAGCTCGGCGATGTATCGCCGCATTCCCGCACTCTCGAGTTGAAACACGCCAGTCGTCTGGCCAGCGGACAGCGCTTCATACGTCTTGGGGTCATCCAGCGGAATATTTTCGATCCTGAATTGCGGATCGGCCGTGCGGCGAATTTCCTGCGCCGCCGCTTCAAGAACTGTGAGCGTGCGTAAGCCTAAGAAATCCATCTTGAGCAAGCCGACGCGCTCGACCCATTCCATCGAATACTGCGTGTTGATGTCGTTATCGCCCAAACGGGCAAGGGGAGCATAATCTGTGATTGGTCCTGGCGCGATGACGACACCCGCGGCGTGGGTTGACGCATGACGTGCGAGCCCTTCGACACGCTTGGCTGTGTCGAGGAGCTTACGTGCTTGCGGGTCGCGTTGATATACAGAGGTCAGCTCGGGCACCGTGTCGATCGCCTGCTGAATCGACACTGGATTGGTGGGAATATTCGGGATAAGTTTGGCGATGCGATCGACGTCTGGCAACGGCACGCCCATGACGCGTCCAACGTCGCGCACTGCGGCGCGGGCTGCCATAGTCCCAAAAGTAACGATTTGCGCCACCCGATCCGCGCCATACTTCTTGGTGACGTATTCAATGACTTCATCGCGTCGCTCGAAGCAAAAATCCGTGTCGATGTCGGGCATCGAGATGCGGTCGGGGTTGAGAAATCGTTCAAAGAATAAATTGTAGCGCAACGGATCGACGTCCGAAATGGCAAGCGTATATGCAACGATGCTTCCGGCTGCCGAACCCCGCCCCGGACCGACGGGTATGCCCTGCTCGCGCGCGTATCTAATGAAGTCCCAAACGATGAGGAAGTACGAAGCGTAGCCCATCCGGCTGATAATTTCAAGCTCGTAATCGAGTCGCTGATGCTGTTCCGCAGTGGGCTCACCATAGCGGGCGCGCAGACCCGCGCTGCACAGCGAACGGAGATAGTCGTTGTCGCTCGTGTGGCCGTCGGGGACGGGAAACGCCGGGATGGCAAACGAGGTCGTCTCCAAGTCGAGATCGATCATGTCGGCGATAGCCAGCGTTGTGTCGCAGGCTTCGGGGGCGTCGACGAAGAGCTCACGCATCTCCTCGGCAGACTTGAAGTAGAACTGATCGTTCTCGAATTTCAGCCGCTCTGTATCGGCAACCATCTTGCCCGTGCCGATGCACAAGAGCACGTCGTGGGCGGCTGCATCGTCGCGGCGCAAGTAATGAAAGTCGTTGCTCGCGACCGGCCGCGCGCCGACTTCTTTCGCCAAACTAAAGAGCGCCGGCCGGATACGATCCTCCATCGGATGATGGTGATTGTGGATCTCAATGAAGTAGAGATCGCCGAAGATGGCTTTGTAGTCGCGGGCCAACGAGCGCGCCGTGTCGAGCTCACCGCGTGTGAGCGCCTGCGCGACTGCTCCGCCAAGGCATCCCGACAGGACGATGAGGCCTTCGTGGTGCTGGGAGAGCAAATCGAGGTCAACGCGGGGCTTGTAGTAGTAGCCTTCCAGGAAGCCGATCGAGACAAGTTTGAGCAGATTGCGATAACCCGCCTTATTGGCCGCGAGAACGGTCAGATGGTACTCATCTCGGGCGCTGCGATCGCGATGGCCGCGCGGAGCAACGTACATCTCACAGCCAATGATAGGCTTGACGCCTTTGGCTTTGACGTCAAAGTAAAATTCCAGCGCGCCGTAGAGCACGCCGTGGTCGGTCAGCGCAACCGCGGGCATGCCAAATTCGGCAGCGCTCGAGGCTATTTCTTTCGTTCTGCAAGCACCGTCCAAGAGCGAATATTCGCTATGAGTATGGAGATGAACGAAGCTTGACCCCATGAATTGTTATTCCGGTTCGTTCCCGCGCGACCTTGTGGAAGAAGCAGTGCAAAAGTTTGCGAGCAACGTGTGAATGATTTTCAGTGCCTGTGGATGACACTCACTCCGCAACGCGGGCGGTCGACTTTCGGTTCACCCCGTAAACCGCTCAAATTTACGTCGATCAACGGGTTGCCAGACGGTGATGGCGGAGAATTTTGTCCCAATTTGCGTTTTCTCGCAGCGTCCAAAGTCCCACGGGCGTGCAAGCGCCGCAGGGAAGGGCAAAATAGCTTCGTAAGCCGCTACCTGCCCCATAACGTAAGGAGAATTCGAGTTCCATGGCGTTGCTCGCCGGTGAAACCGAAACCGCGGGTCTTGACCGGTTCGGGTTTGGTCCCGCCCACAAGGCCAACCACAATCTCACGACTGCCCCTCTCTTTGAAGAGGCGATTCGGCGTTCGGAAGGCTTGGCCGCGGTCCACGGTCCGCTCGTCGTCCGCACGGGCAAGCATACGGGTCGTTCTCCTAACGACAAGTTCTTCGTTCAAGAGCCTAGCAGCCAGTCGCATATCGACTGGGGCAAATCCAATAAGCCCTTTGACCAGGCGAAGTTTAAAGAATTGGTCGGGCGTGTGGACCAATATTTTCGTACTAAAGAGGTCTATGTGCTCGACGCGTTTGCGGGCGCCGATCCCGAGTACCGAACTCCAATCCGAGTTGTCACCGAGCTCGCCTGGCACAACCTCTTCGCACGTAACCTCTTCATACCGGCCGAAGGGCACTCTCTGCGTGGTTTCACACCTGAGTTCGCAGTGGTTAACGCGTGTAACTTCTTAGCCTCGCCCGAGCGCGACGGCACTCGCTCGGAGACCTTCATTATCATTGACTTTGCGCGCCGGCTCGTATTGATCGGCGGTACCACCTACGCCGGCGAGATCAAGAAGTCTGTCTTCACAATCATGAATTATTTGCTGCCGCTGCGGGGCGTGATGCCGATGCATTGCTCTGCCAACGTTGGCGCGGCCGGCGACGTAGCCATCTTCTTCGGCCTGTCCGGGACCGGAAAAACGACACTTTCGGCCGATCCGAATCGCGCGCTTATCGGCGACGACGAACATGGCTGGAGTGACCGGGGCGTGTTCAACTTCGAGGGTGGCTGCTACGCGAAGGCCATCCATTTATCCGCCGAACTCGAACCGCAGATTTTCCCGACGACGCAAACCTTTGGCACGGTGCTCGAAAATGTCGTGATTGATCCAGACACGCGCGAGCTCGATCTTGACGATGCCTCGTTAACGGAAAACACGCGTGCCGCATATCCACTCTCGTCGGTACCCAACGTTCACCCGGGCGGCGTTGCGGGGCATCCGCGTAACATTGTCATGCTCACGGCTGATGCCTTCGGAGTGTTGCCGCCGATCGCGCGGATGACGCCTGCGCAAGCAATGTATCACTTCCTGTCCGGATACACCGCAAAAGTTGCGGGCACGGAGAAAGGCGTCACCGAGCCGCAGACGACGTTCTCTCATAACTTCGGTGCGCCGTTCATGGTGCACCATCCGACGGTCTACGCAAAGATGCTCGGCGAGCGAATCGCCAAGCACGATGCACGCGTCTGGCTTGTGAACACGGGCTGGAGCGGTGGTCCTGTCGGTATCGGCAAGCGCATGAAGCTGCCATACACTCGCGCAATGGTTAATGCGGCCCTTTCCGGCAAGCTTGATAATGCGACCTTCGTGCCGGATCCCGTGTTTCAGGTTGGCGTACCCACCGACGTGCCGGGCGTGCCGAAGGAAGTCCTCAACGCGCGCTCCACGTGGGCCGACCCCACGGGCTACGACGTCAAGGCCAAGGAGCTCGCCAAGAAGTTCGCCGAGAACTTCGAGAAATTCGCGAGCAGCGCTGATCCCGAGGTTCTTACCGCAGCACCAACAATATAACAAAAATGGGCGACCTTTACAGTCGCCCATCGTCGTTTTGCCTTAAGGTGGATTATTGCGTCGTATCGACTTGCGCAGCCACCGTCACGTCAGCCTGCGCTGGTAGTGATGGTGTTTGAGACAGATTGCTGGGAGGCCCAAGTTCGAAATCGTTATAATCGAACCCGAAGGCTTGTATGCGTATAGCGTCTCCTGTCGCAAACCCTAGTGAGTTCGGAATCACGTACCCCTGGACACCGGCTCCGTGCACCACTGCTGTCGCGCGAGCTCCGCTCACCCGGTCAGTTATGTCAATTAAGACCTCGATGACGCCGGCCGGTACTGTGATCGAACCACTTCCACCGCCGGCTCCATCTCCTGTATAGGTCGGTGCGGACAGCGTCGCCAGCGGTGCGTTCGAACCAAGGGTCGCTGACGCCGCTTGAGCTCCCGGGTTGCCATTCTGTGAGAAGGAGACGGTAAGCGTGTAGACGCCGGTCGGGGGTGCTCCGCTGAGCGCAATCAGATAAAACCCCTCGGGATACCCGGTCGAACCGCTCGGCGGGGGATACGCTGGCGGCCCACCATAGATTGCGCGAGCTGCCGAGAATGCGGTTGCGGCCCCAGCGACAGCATCGCGGAATTGCGGCTGGACCGGGAACGCGCTCACGGCATTGCTCGATGACCCTGGAGGCCCAATTCCCGTTCCATCTGCGGCAGCGAAGATGGTGCTGCCGCTTGCAAGCGGGAAGGCATTAATTGCCGACCCTATTGGGACGCTTGCACTGCCAGAGCCGGGATCTGCAGAACCCGCAGGTCCCGCAAAGCCCCCGGGTCCGGTGAGCGTAGCTGTGTTATCCGGTATCGCCGTAAAGCCGCTTGGTGCCCGATCCGTTTCAAATACGTTCAGCCCTACTGCTGCTCCGGCGAAATTCACCGTCCCCACAGACATCTGCAGCTTTGCGCTTACCGGTGTGAACTGCAACGGAGGCGTTACGTTCAGTTGGCCCGTCGTACAGGCACCAAGCGTCAGTGCAACGCCGGCTATTACGAGTTTTACAATGCGTTTCAACTGCCGCCTCCTATATCTTCACGTTGACGAAGAATATGCCAGATATGCCCGAGCCGGTCGTCGTGTTGAAGAGCGGTCCAGGCGGAAAAGCCGCTGGTGCGCCAGGTATGAAGCAACCCGGGCCACAGACTCCCGGGAGGAATCCATTGGGCCCGTACTGACTGATGCCTGAGCCCGCCCCGTATGCTCCAAAGCCGTTGTTGACGTATGAGAAGTTGCCACCGGCTAGACCACTATACGGTCCAACGACCTGATTGTTGAAGAGATTGAAAATGCTAATCCCAGCAGTTGAGTGTTGCGAGATGTCCTTTGAAATCGTGAAATCCGCAAACACGTTTGCCTTGCTCAATGTACCATTTCGTGCCTTCGAGCATCCGCCCCCAAGCGAGCCAACGATATTGGGCGCCGCCGCCGTGCCCGGTACCTGCGGATCGACGAAATAGCACGGGTTAGTCGTGCTCCCAAAGTAATTAGTATTGGGAACCGCCTGATACACCCCATTGATCTTGACGTACTGGTTTTGCGGGAATCCCTCGGGTGTGCCATGACTATAGACAAAGTCCGGGCTTATCCGCCAGCCACCGCGCCGGTAGTCAAGCGCAGCCGCCGCCGTGAACGGCGACAGATACGGTGGATGAACCACCGTCGCTAGCGTGGCCGGTGACACCGTCGGAATGAACGCAAAGTTGGACAGATAGTTGATGAATTGATTGATGTAAGTGAAATTAAGTTGACCGGAAAGCCCCTGGTTTATCTGCCGAAGGATGCCCAAGTCGACGCCGAACGCCTCACCTCGGCCGTTGTTCACAACAGTTTGAGGGCCGTTGATTGCCGTGCCGTTGACGAATACTGGTAGTGCCTCGTTGACGATCACGTCATAGTCTCGCCGATACCACGTGGTTAGTTTGGCTGAAGTCTGCAACGGTAGGGCTTGCTCGATCGAGAAGTCATAAGAATCCGATTGTTGCGCTTTGGGGAACGAAGCCGGATTGATCCCAACATTGTTCTCCATGTCATTGATGATCTGATCGTAGTAGTTTGCGCACGGCGATGTAAACGGACCACCAGGCGCATTAAATCCGCCGCATATCGACGCGGTCGGTTTAAAGTTCTTGAAACCCGGATCTGTCTGATATATCGTTTCGACCTGGCCGAGCGGCGCAAAGACTGTCGAATGACCGTACGATGCGCGAAGCACCGTCTGTTCAGTCGATCCTAGCGCGTATGATGCGTTCAACTTCGGCGTAGTGGAGCTTACATTGTAGACGCCAACGGGCTGGTTAATGCGCTGTGTTTCCCAGCGAACTCCGGGTAATATGGTGAGACGTTCATTGGGTTTGATTTGGTCGGACACATAGGCGCTAGTGTTGTACTCTGGATCCTTCGTGCCGTATGTGACAGACGGCATTCGTACACAGCAACCGCTCACGGTTGGATCGAATCTGCCGCCGTTCCCTGGAATAAAGTCGCCTAATTCGTTCGGCAGGAAAGCGAAGGTGACGGATGCCGGAAATTGGAGCAACAAAGCTCCAGTTGCGACCTTATATTCTCCACCCACTGTAATGAAATGCTTGCTACCCGCCTGATGTTGAAGGTCGAAGCCCGTTCCCGTCGTTTGGAATGGCGTGGCCTCGTAGAAGTCGTTAAACAACGAGGGGAAACCAAACGAAAGATAGGGATAGTTTGACTCTGTGAGGTTAAATTCAGTATCTCCACTAAGACGGAAAACGCGTAGATTTAAATTCGTCGTATCGTTGAACTGATGCGACAACGCAATCTTGGATAAATCGTACTGCTGCGTTTGCTGCGGCTCATTGGGAATCGGCAGAGTTGGGTCGTGACGGATAAAGTCTGGAGCTAATTGCTGAGTGAACGGCGCGAACAAAAACGTCCAGAAGCCCGTGTATATCGGATCGTTTGCGTAATACAACGTCTTATTGACGTTAATCCCGTAGTTACCGCTATACTTTTGCAAACCATACTCATCGTAGATCTGCAACTGGTCATTGTTGCCCATTCTGTAGAACAGATTCAGAACAGTGTCGGACGAGTTGGTGTAGAGGAGCGCGCCGAGCGAGTCGTTGAGCTTTAAGCCATCGACGACTTGCTGGGGCTTATAGGGGCCACCACCATTTGAACCTTGCGAGCCGCCCTGCGCCATGTGTGGCTGATAGCGTCCCGACAAGAAATACGAGAAGCGGTTATCCGGTGATGCACCGCCATATTCAAAGTTCACATTGTTCTGAAGGGTGTTCAGACCAATTTCGCCTTGCAAGATCCCTTGGGGCGGATATGATCCCCGCTTGGCGACTTCGTTGATATAACCGGATCCTGCGCCACCTTGGCTGGCGTCGCCCGCGCCAAGAACTACTTTGATCGATTGCGCGCCGTTGAAGATGTCGTTGTTCGAGAACTGATTGAAGAACGGGTCGACAACGCTGATGCCTTCGATCTGATAGCCTTCGTTGTTCTCCAAGCCACCGCGCAAGATGGGATAGCCACCCGCGCTGCTCACGCCAGGCAGCTGGACGAGGAGTCCAAATTGCTCCGATGCAAGCGGAGGCCCCTTGAGCTGCTCCTGTTGCTGCACGCCGACGTCGTATGCGTCCGTGGTCAGGTCCTTCTGGACCAAAGACGTGTGCGTGGACTTCACCGGCACTCGGCCTAGCGTCTTAACGGAGGACTGCAGGTGCACGTCGTTCTTGTAGTTGACGCCCTGTGTGACGGTGATGCCTGTCGATATGCCGAGTTCGTATCCGCTCTTGCTGACCGTAACGGTGTACGTGTCGGGCGGTAAACCGACTTCCGAGTAGAAGCCGGAGGCATTTGTCGTGGTCGTAAAATTGCCCGTGGGGGCAACGATACTGACTTTGGCTCCATCTACGGGAGCGTTTGTATTCGCGTCGGTCACTACGCCGCTGATCGCACCGGTTTGGACGGCCACAGTCTCAGATGTCTGGCTTATCACAAATGCCAACGCGACAAGGACAATAAATGCCAAGCGATGGAGCAGGTACATAAATGGGTACCTCCATGGACTTACAAGGTCTTGAACTCCGAAAAGTTAAGTCAGAATTAATTCATCGTTAAGGCTATCCTGCTCTCGGTGTAATTTAGGCGACGGCAACGGTCAGCTGAAAAAGGCTAGGACCTTATGCCTATCACCACTTGGTTTGCCCGGAGGGCGTGGAATATGTCAGCATGGACATAGTGATCGTTGGCGGACCCCACTCGGGAGTCGGAAAGACACTCGCCGCCGAGATCGCCGTGCGGGCTCTTGCCGGACGCAGTGCCGGCGCTATAAAGCTCACCGTGGCCGACGGGGAGCGCGATGCGACGCATGACCATGGCGGGTCCGCACTTTCCGTTGCGGATGCCGCGGGCATATGCGGCCGCGGTGATTCATGCGGGGTTTGCGAAACCGTCAGTGCCCGTGTACCAAGCCGTTTGATATTGAGCGAGGGCGCAATTCGCAAGCCGACTACCGACACGTGCCGGTTGCATGACGCGGGCGCGGTTGCTGTTGCTTGGATCATCGCCTTACGTCCTGCTGCGCCGCAGGCTGTCGAGCAGGCTATCGCTCAGCTCGAGAGGCGCGGGGCGAAGATGATCATCATCGAGGGGACCACAGCGCTCGAGTGGCTCAAGCCACGCGCTTCCGTCATGGTGGTCACGGAGCCCGGCAGACGATGGAAAGACGTGGCGATTCGTTATGCCGATGCGTGCGATATCGTGCTGCTCAACCGCCTCCCGATTGCGCCTGGCGATATCGCCGCTCCGGTCGCTCTTGCTTCACTGCACCCAGTGCGCTGCAACCTTTCGGATCCCGCCGATCCGGGCACGACCGAATACGTTCGCCGTTTGCGGACCCTCTGCGGCGTCAGCGGGCAAACATCTTCGTCCGCCGGCGCGGTGATTTCGGGGAATTAACGGCGTACATTGGCTCGCCACCCCGCGCGTAGCGGGTAAAATTCTCTGCAACCACCTTGGCGATACCTGTATACGATATGTCGGTCACGCCTGCAACGTGCGGCGTCACCACGACATTGTAGTTGAACAAGGGGTGGGCCGGATCAATCGGCTCTTCTGAAATGACGTCGAGACCTGCGCCCGCCAGGTGACCGGATGCGAGAGCCTCCTCGAGCGCCGCTTCGTCCACAAGACCGCCGCGAGCGACGTTGATGAGAAAAGCGCCTCTCTTCATCGCGCCGAGCGCTGCACGATCGATAAGATTTCGATTTTTTGCATCCATCGTCGTGCACAGGATGACGTAATCTGCCTGAGCGATGGCTTCGTGTAACCGATCAGCGCTATATAGCTTCAGTGCAACGCCCCGTGGATTCCCGAGAATTGTCCTTACCCGCACGCCCAGCAAGCGCATCCGCAAAGCCTGCAACCTTAGGCCGAGTTCCGAACCGACTCCGCCCAGACCGATGATGCACGCTGTTTTGCCGGCAAGTGCGATGCCTGCGGGTTCGCCGACAACGCGGCGCTGGATCGAATCTGCAAATTGCGCAGACTTGCGGGCTAGCGACAACATGAGCAAGACGGCATGCTCGGCGACAGATTCAGCGTTTCCGCTCTGCGCGCTCGGAACCCGAGCAACCCACACGCCCGCGGCGGTCGCCGCTTCAATATCGACGGTTTCCAAGCCAACGCCGAACTGCTGGATGAGGCCAAACGATCCCGCCGCAATGACATTGCTGCCGATTGCGGCGCCATACGGTACGAGCGCGTCTGCGCCTCGCACGTAACGAATGACCTCGCCCCTGTCGCAGGTGGCAAGCTCCCACGCCGGTACGAGCGGCGCGAGTTGGCGTCTGCTCTCGGAATATCCGAGGTCGCAAAACAATGCTTTCATGCGAATGACCGGCGCGTTAGCGGTGGACAGATTCCCTGCGGCAGCTCGAAGATATCTCGGAACAAAACTTGCGCACATCCTCTACCGCCTGGGCGGCTGCGATACGATCGATGAGCGCGGATCCCACGATCACGCCGTCGGCAAACGACGCTATGAGGGCAGCGTGGGCGGCAGACGCGACGCCGAAACCGACCGCGAGCGGTTTTTCCGTCAGCGTTCGCAAGCGCTCCACCTGACTCCGAACTATTTCACCAATCTGACGGTCAGCTCCCGTGACGCCCACGCGGCTTACGATATAGACGAAATCGGTGCACAACTCTGCAATCGCTCGTGCACGGATGTCAGGTGTTGTTGGCGCCACGAGGAGCGTAACAGCAAGACCGTGTGCGCGAAAGGCGTTAAGCAGCGGTGCTGCTTCTTCGAGCGGGAGATCCGGAACGATGATCCCTGCCAAACCTGCGGCGGCAAAATCTATCGCTGTTTTCTGGACGCCTCGAGTAACCACTGGGTTGTAGTACGTGAACCCGATGAGCGGCGTGTCGGGCAGCCGGCCCTTAGCGAGGCGCGCAACCTCCAGTGCTCCATCAAATGTCATTCCCTGCAAAAGAGCGCGTTGGGCGGCGCGCTGAATCGTTGGTCCATCGGCGAGTGGATCTGAGTATGGGATTCCGATCTCAATGATGTCGGCGCCTCCATCCCGAGCTGCTGCAATAATTTCGACGGACGCATCGCTATCTGGGTTTCCTCCCATGATAAATGGGATAAACGCCGCTCTTTTTTCATTGCGACACCGCTGGAAGACTCGACCCACGCTACGTGCAGCACTAAGGTCGACCGTCACGAATGGACACCGGCGGTGGCGACGTCCGCCGCGAGCCTCACTGCATCCTTATCGCCGCGTCCTGAAAGGTTGACGAGTATCCGCTCGTGCGAGGGCATCTGTTCGGCTAATTGACACGCGTAGGCGATTGCATGCGCTGATTCCAGCGCCGGCACGATGCCTTCGCAGCGCGCGAGCAGTGCAAACGCTTCTTCTGCTTCACGATCGGAAACGGCGAGATATGTTACTCGGCCGGTCGCTTTCAAATAGGCATGCTCCGGCCCGACGCCTGGATAGTCAAGCCCAGCGGAGACCGAGTGTGTCGCAGAGATTTGACCGGCGCTGTCTTGCAACACGAAAGTGCGGGCGCCATGAAGGACTCCAACGGTGCCCGCCGTGAGACTTGCTGCGTGGTTCCCAAGCGTTTCCAGCCCTCGGCCAGCCGCCTCCACCCCCCACAATCGCACTCCGCTATCGTCTAAGAATGCGCTGAATATTCCGATCGCGTTGCTGCCGCCACCGACACACGCCACGACGTGCTCTGGAAGACGGCCAAATCGCTCCAAGCATTGTGCCCTGGCCTCATCGCCAATGACGCGGGTAAGCTCGCGTACCATATATGGATATGGGTGAGCGCCGACCGCCGACCCGATGACGTAAAATGTCTTCCCGGCGTTGGCAGCCCAGTCGCGGAATGCTTCATTAGTAGCGTCTTTGAGCGTGCGGCTGCCGCTGTCAACCTCGTGAACCTTCGCACCGAGCAGCCGCATCAAGTACACGTTGAGCGCCTGACGCTCGACGTCTTCGGTTCCCATGTAGATTTCGACGGGGATGCCCAGGAGCGCGCCCGCTGTCGCAGTCGCTACGCCATGTTGTCCAGCGCCCGTCTCCGCAATGAGGCGTTGGCTTCCCATCCTGCGAGCAATGAGCGCTTGACCCAATGAGTTGACAATTTTGTGTGCACCCGTATGGTTGCAATCCTCGCGCTTCAGGCTGATCGTTGCGCCTCCAATTCTCGCGCTCAGATTGCCTGCCACCCACAGCGGGGTGGGCCGGCCCACGTAGTCGCGCAACAGCCGACGATGCTCGTTCCAGAAGTTGTTGTCTGCGAATGCCTCGCGTACGGCTTGCATCAGCTCGACCAGGGGCTGGACGAGCACCTCGGGGACAAATTGGCCGCCGTAGTCGCCGAAGTAACCTCGCTCGTCGGGCTGCTTCACGACGCGCCTCCATTTCGTGCTTCGAGCACGAAGCGTTCAACCAGCCGGCGATCCTTGCGACCGCGGCTCTCCACTCCTGAGCGAACATCGACTCCCCAGGGCCGCACAGCCCTGATCGCTGCGGCGACATTGTCCGGCGTCAGGCCGCCCGCCAGGATAAACGGGAGCACCGACCGCGAACGCATTTTTGCAGCGAGCTGCTCATTCACGCGCATGCCTGTGCCGCCGACGTTGTTCTTGGCGCGCGAGTCGACCATCACGGCAGACGCTCGGGCCTTGCTCAGGTCTTTGCGGTTAGGCAGACCGTTCGCCGACGATGGGCTGGCATGAACGACGACGATTGTCGGTTTCCCGAAACTGCCGCAGAACTCAGAGACGGCCCCGTCGCTGAACTGCAGGACGTCAAGCCTGCAGCGCTCGAGAACTGTATGAATGAACGCGGCGTCGTTGCCCGCAAAAACTCCGATGCTCGTTACAAACGCAGGAACAAGCTTCGTTAGGTCTTCGGCCAGCTCAACCGATAGTTGTCGGGGTCCAGGTACGAAAATGAATCCGACCGCGTCCACCCCGGCCGCAACGCACAGATCAACGTCAGCGCGACTCATCATGCCGCACACCTTCACTCGGACCACGCGTGCACCTCACGGAGCTCGCCGACCGCACGACTGCGATCGCCTGCGCGCATCAGCGCCTCACCCACAAGGAAGGTATGTATGCCCGATTCCATCGCAGCCCTCACTTGAGCCGCGCTCCCATACCCACTCTCCGCGATGATAAGTCGATCTTCGGGAATCCCTTTGCAGATCTGATTGGCAACAGCCGTATCAACCTCGAAAGTCTCGAGGTCGCGATTGTTAATGCCGATGATGCCGGCGCCTGCGCGAACGGCTCGCGCGGCTTCTTCCTTCGTGTGAACCTCAACGACCGCGGCGAGACCAAGACCCTCGGCAAGGTGAGCAAACGCGCGCAGACGATCATCGCTGAGCACCGTCGCGATGAGCAGCACTGCATCTGCCCCAAACGCCGCTGCCTTCCAGATTTGGAAGTCGTCAATGACAAAATCCTTACAGAGCACGGGCAGAGCAACCGCCACGCGCGCTTTGCAGAGATCGGCGAAACTGCCGCGGAATCGCCTCGGTTCCGTGAGAACCGAAAGAGCCGCAGCACCCCCTCGCTCAAATGCGGATGCGACTGCACCTGGGTCACAGGTCGCGTCGATCGAGCCTGCAGACGGCGACGCACGTTTAATCTCTGCGATGATAACCGGCGGGTCACGCATTAGAGCAGCTTTGAAATTCCGCGCGCCCGAACGGTCGGCCACCATGTCCTGCAACGCTTCAATTGGCATAAATCGCTTTTCCGCGGCAATGTCGCGCCGGCGTTGAGCAACGATCGCGTCAAGGTAGCTCATGCTTTCGTCTCCACAAGCATCCGCAGCGCGCGACGGGCAGCGCCGGAGTCGATGGAGCGCTGGGCAGCGCTCACTCCGTCACCAATGTCGTGGCTTGACCCAGCGATATATAAAGCGAGGCCCGCGTTAAGCAGCACCACGTCGCGGTGGGGTCCTGGCCAGCCAGCAAGCACCTGCTCGATCAGTTGCGCATTTACGGCGGGACTTCCACCTGCGGTTTCACCCGCCGGACGGCGCTTCAGTCCAAACATTTCAGGCGCGATAATGTACGTAATGAACTGCGTGCCATCCCATTCCACGACGCGCGTGGCACTCGCGAGAGAAACTTCATCCATGCCGTCCGCGGCGTGCACAACCGCGGCCCGTTTGCGCCCCAAAGCCCGCAGCGCGTCTGCCATGAGCTGGAGTGTGTTCTCGTGTGCGACGCCCACCACTTGGTGCGTAATGTTTGCGGGATTCGTCAGTGGGCCCAACAGATTGAATAGGGTGCGAATGCCGATTTCGCGCCGCACGGGCGCTACAACCCGCATCGCGGGGTGGTGAAGCTGCGCAAAAAGAAACGCGATTCCGTGACGCTCGAGCAGGCTATGCGCATGCGACGAAACTGATTCCAAGTCGACGCCAAGCGCCTCGATTACGTCTGCGCTGCCGCAGTTGCTCGACATTGCCCGGTTGCCGTGTTTTGCAACGGCAACGCCGGCGCCGGCCACCACAAACGCAACCGCCGTTGAAATATTGAACGATCCTGCGCCGTCACCGCCCGTGCCGCAAACATCCATCAAGGGCCGTCGATGACATTCCACGAGCAGTGCGCGTTCGCGCATGGCGCGCGCTGCGCCAACCACCTCGTCCGTAGTTTCCCCATTGACGCGCATTGCAACGAGCAGCGCCGACATCTGCGCTTGCGTCGCCCCGCCGTCCATGATGAGGCCAATAGCCTCACGCACCTCTTCTTCGTGCAAGTGAGCGCCGGATGCACAGCGGCGGATGTGGTCGGCCAGTCCAAAGATACTCGTGGAAGTGGTCATGTGCGCCGTTCCGCCAGTGCGATAAAGTTTGCGAGAATGCGCGGACCATGCCGCGTCAGCACCGATTCCGGATGAAACTGCACCCCGAAGGTCGGATGGTCCCGATGAGCTATCGCCATGAGCAGGCCTTCCCGGCTGCGCGCAATTGCGAGCAAGGGTGATCTGGTAATGCTTGGCTCGTCCACAACGAGCGAATGATAGCGTGTGGCGACGAACGGCGAAGGTATGCCCTCGAAAAGCGAGCTCCCGTCGTGATCGATGCGCGATGTCTTTCCGTGAACGATAGAGGGCGCAAACGTAATGCGGCCACCAAAGGCTGCGCCAATCGCCTGGTGACCAAGGCAGACGCCGAGGATAGGTATGCGCCCGCTCAATGCGCTGATGAGATCGAGCGAAACCCCTGCATCCTCAGGACGTCCGGGCCCCGGGGAAATGACCAGCGCATGCGGCGGTGAGCTCTTCAGACGGTCCACGTCAATCGCATCGCTGCGGATAACCTCGACCCGAGCGCCGATCGAACCGAATGCCTGCGCTAGGTTGAACGTGAACGAATCGTAATTGTCCGCGATGAGCACGCGCACCGTCATGAAAGAGCTCCGCTGGCCTGAACGGCTTGCGCTAACGCCCGAGCCTTGGCGCGGCATTCGGCATCTTCGCGTTCGGGAACCGAATCGGCCACGATACCGGCGCCCGCGCTGATGCTTGCGATGCCGTCACGCACATCCGCGCTGCGCAGAACGATGCAAGCATCCAGCGAGCCGTCAAACCCAAACCGGACGACGCTACCCCCGTACGATCCCCGTCGCCTGCCCTCAAGCTCCGAGATAAGCTGCATCGCGCGAATCTTTGGGGCGCCGGAGACAGTGCCCGCAGGAAAGGTCGCAGCGAAAAGGTCGAATGCATCGCAGTCGCTGCGTAACGCTCCCCGCACCTCGGAAACGAGATGCATCACATGGCTGTAGCGCTCGACCGCAAGCAGCTCGCTCACGTTGACGCTGCCGTAATCGCACACCCGCCCCAAATCGTTGCGTCCAAGATCGACAAGCATGATATGCTCCGCCCGTTCTTTCGGATCGCGCCGCAACTCGCGCGCCACCGCACGCTCCTCGCCGCTTGCTCCTGGTCGCACACGCGTTCCAGCAAGAGGACGGAGGCGAGCCAGCCGTCCCTCGAGTTTGCAGAGCATCTCTGGGGAGGAGCCCAACAGCACGCGCCCATCGAGCTCGAGATAAAACATGTACGGTGATGGGTTTATGGATCGCAGTTTTCGATACGCCGGAAATGGGTCGGCGCCTACAGATGCGCTCCATACCTGCGAAAGGACGACTTGAAAAATATCGCCTGCGTGAATTGCCGCCTTTGCTCTGTCAACCATGGTCGTAAATGGTCGCGGTGCAGCGCACGCAATAAGCTGCGCCCCGCCCTCACGCAGCTGGAGTGCGTCGATGCGGGCGGAAGCCAACGTTTGGGCTATATCTGACATTGCGACCGTTTGACCCGGCCTACGTTGGTTGCGCAGCGAAACGATCGTGACGATATGCGTGAAGTGATCGAAGATTATCACGTGTTCCGGCACGATCAGATGAAGATCTGGTGGCGTTTGCCCCGTGCGCTTTGCCTGAGGGATGCGTTCGAAGTAGCCGGCGAACTCGAATGTGGCGACGCCATATGCGCCGACGAAGGGTGCACACGCGCTTTCAAGAGATACCGGCGTGCACTCTCGCAACAGCAAGCGCGCTGCGTCGAGCACGGCACTGCCGGGGAGCGCGTGCGTTCCCGAGGGTGTCGATACCCGAACCTCCGCGTCGCTGACCACGACCTCTCCGATCGAGCCGACTCCGATGATCGAGTGCCGCGCAAGTTCGCCGGCGCCAGGCGCGCTCTCCAGCAAGAACGAGGGCCCGCGCAGCGCCCGGCGCACAGCGTCGTATGCTGCGATCGGCGTGATGCCGTCGAGAAGCAACTCTGTGAAATTCGCGCGCGCTGGCGGGTTTGTTTGTGCGATCATCCTTGCGACCAAAAAGAAAACGGACTCGAAGAAATTTCGAGCCCGCCGAAGAGTATCTGGTGAAGCGCTGTCTAGCCGTGCATCAGCACCCCACCGCTATCTTGCGGAGCGGGCATGCCGGGCCACCAAGCC
>Ga0207416_1001014_pt1 | contig 40831 bp, 29 predicted proteins | sample PaiPotPPM11metaG_FD_184107 | JGI IMG/M metagenome (GOLD analysis project Ga0207416, IMG submission 184107) | Iron sulfur acid spring bacterial and archeal communities from Banff, Canada, to study Microbial Dark Matter (Phase II) - Paint Pots PPM... ...
CCTTCATACCCAAGGGCTTGCTTAGCGAGCAACTTATCGGCTGGAGGCTCAAATAGCTTGGTATCGACGCCAAGCGGGATATAAGCTGGTTCCACCCCGTTGGCCTGTGTCACATCACGAGCGTAGCGGCTCATCGCAATGGGCAGATCAACGCTCTTCAAGATGCGTATCCAATCTGGTGGAAGATGCTTTTCGCCCATATCTGCATCAATTGAATAATAGAGGGCCCAAACAATGCCTGCAGTATGCAGGTAGTTGGCGATGCCTACATAGTTAGTATGCATCAACGACCTTACATCAGCCTGTATGACCAGCACGTCTGGGTGAAGCCAACTCAGATTATTCAACAGCTCATCAGCAGTGAAGTTACCCGGATAGAGCAGGCAGTTATGCCAGAGTATTGATTGGCCTTGTGTTTGCCTACCCAAGATGGACACATGATGTCCACAATCAGCCAGACCTGCACACACCCATCGGGTGACGTTTCCATAAACTGATGGTGTAGTTGGGCTATCTGATATCCAAAGAACCTTCATAATGATAACTCCTTATCCTTAAACGACGGTAACTACTTAGGCCCTCTCTTCTGGCTTACTCGTTGCCTCTGGCAGTGGATGTGGGAGCAGGATTTGGCAGCCGCTGGCTGCCAAATCCTGCTCCCACAGACCATCCAAGCGAGCCACCGCAGGTGGCGAGGCGACCTGAGTAGTTACAAACGACGAAACTATTCAATGGACCGGACCTACGGTTCAGATACTAGCAGAATGTAATTCCCCACTTGTTGCTTGATTGCTAACGAATTTCGGCTCCGCTTGTCCAATCATAGCCGATGGAGGAATCATCGTGTGGAATACGTCCCTCTTCGTCTGGATTGTAGATGCTTGATGTGACATAAAACAGATGGGAGACCCCGCCCACAGCTTTGCACCCATGGGCTACACCTGGCGGAATTTTTAACACCATGGGCTCTATATCTTCGCCGAGATAGAGCGTGATAGTCTTTTTGAAAGTGGGAGAGTCAGGGCGTTGGTCGGAAAGTCCCACTTTTAAGCGGCCGATTGGGACATACCACCAATCAACTTGTGTCTTATGGATATGCCAGGCTTTCGCTACGCCAGGATACATCTTGCTATGGCTGAGTTGGGCAAAACCTTCAGCGAAAAAGGGATCACTCTGACGAATAAGCTCGGTAAAGAAGCCGCGTTCATCTGGATACACTTTCAGTTTCTTGATGATGGTGCCCTCGATAGCCAGCCTTTCTTCTTGTATGGTTGATAGCATAATGTGTCTGCCTTCCTTTCTGCAGATATGAAAATGTTGAATTAACGGGAATATGAAGCTTGATTACACACTACTTAACGCTTTTTCAGTCTGAGTCAGTACTTTTGCCAGGAATGTATCCTGGTGCTCTAACACTGACGTGAGCCAAGCCTGCTGCTCACAATACCAACTGATCGTCTCTGCAATACCCTGCTCAAAGGAAATCAGGGATTCCCAACCAAGCGTATCCCTGATTTTCTGTGTATTTACTGCGTGACGTCGTACGTGACCGGGTCGATCATGGACGAAACGAATTAAATTGTGCGGCTTCTCTAGTAAATCGAGTATGAGTTGTGCATTGTTGAGCACGCTGCGCTCATCACCAGTGCCAACATTGAATACGTTTCCATTCACTATTTCGGTAGGTGCATGGAGCAGTAAGTCCAGAGCACGACAATGATCAGAGGTATGGATCCAGTCGCGTGTAGCACTTCCATTACCATAGACAGGTAAGTGGCGATCATTGAGCGCGTTGGTGATAAATAGTGGAAGCTGCTTTTCAGGATACTGGTATGGTCCATAGTTATTGGAGCAACGTGTAATCACTACTGGTAATGCGTATGTCGCCCAGTAAGAGAAGGCTAAACGATCTGCACTAGCTTTACTGGCAGCGTAAGGTGATAGCGGTTTCAAAGTATCAGTTTCCAGAGAAGGACGACTAGTACCGTCGGGTGCTTCAGCGTTGCCATAGACCTCATCGGTGCTAATCTGGATAAAGCGTTCAATTCCAACAGTACGTGCGGCCTCCAGCAAGGTATATGTACCTACTACATCCGTATGTACGAAGGCTCCTGCAGCTAGAATCGAGCGATCAACATGGGTTTCAGCAGCGAAGTTGACAACCCATTTACATCCTTTCATTACTTCTATAACGATCTCGGCATTGCAAATATCTCCATGGATAAAAGTGAAACGCGGATCATTAGCATAAGCTGCCAGATTTTGCAGATTGCCAGCATAAGTCAAGGCATCTAATACAACCACTTGCTCATCAGGATGTTGAGTGAGAAAGTAATGGACAAAATTGCTACCAATAAAGCCTGCACCACCAGTGACCAACACTCTCTGTTGTTGCATCATAACAAATTTCTCCTATGTTAAAAGACTCATACGACTGTAGTCACCTAGCATCAATCTATACGCCTTGGGCTTTACTTGTGAAGCTGAAATTTCGGCGTAACGTCCAATCAGGCTAGCGTCAATACGCCCGGGAATATGGCGAATGTTGCTGTGTTCCAGTACAATGCAGTACTCAATCTCGCTCTGCTCTATTATGACGTCATGGTATACCGACGAGAAGGGGCCGATGTAGGAATTGACGATGCATGTACGTTCGCCGATAATAGCTGGACCGCGAATAATGCTATTAATAATCTGCGCATTCTCTTGTACAGTGACCGAACCCTGAAGCACCGAGTCAGACGTGATAGTTGCGCTCTCGGCGATAGAACCCTGTAGATGGGCCAGCACCAAGCGATTCGCTACTAGAATGTCAGCCATTTTACCCGTATCGATCCAGTAGTCACGCAATATATGTGGGCGTACATCATAGCCGGTATCAATTAGCCACTGAATGGCATCGGTGATCTCAAGTTCTCCACGTGCGGAGGGTTGGATATTTTCTGCCGCTACGAAAATATGATGATCGAAACAATAGATTCCAACCAGGGCTAGATCGCTGGGCGGGAAACGTGGTTTCTCGATGAGACGGTGCACACGTGGTTCCGAGGAAAATGTGGTGGTATCATCGGACTCTAGCTCTGCTACACCAAACTCACAGGGATTCTCGACACGTGCCAGAATAATGCGGCAGTTATATTCACAATTGGCGAATGCGTGTACAATCGGTTCAAGTGGCTCACCGATTAAGTTATCGCCAAGTGCCATAATGAAACGATCTTGCCCCAAAAATTCGCGAGCAGTTAGTACCGCGTGAGCTAGTCCCAGGGGAGCCTCTTGATGGATGTAGATAATCTGAACCTCTGATCCCCAATGAGAACCATCGCCAACCGCTGCTTTTATCTCCTCTCGTGTATCACCGACGACAATTCCAATTTCGCGAATTCCAGTGGCGACCAGTGCTTCAATGGCATAAAATAGTATCGGTTTATTCGCCACTGGTAGCAGTTGCTTAGGGTGGGTGTAGGTAAGAGGACGCAGACGCATCCCTTTACCGCCGCTTAAAATCAGTCCTTTCATGGGTCTTTCTATTCTTCTTCACTAGATTACTTACAGTACGGTCGACAGTATGCCAGTACGACTACACTAATTTAGTAGAGGCCTGAGATTTTGAGTTCGTCTTTACGCTTTCTTCTTCCTGTAGTTCCTGACTGCTATGAAGACGGCTCTTTTGTTCTAACGGCCATGGGAGAACTCTGCTGTACTTCCTAATTGCTTGCTGAGCGTTAAGATGCACATGAGGATGGTATTCAATAACTTGCTCCAGTGTCGCCGTTGGACCATACTCTTGCTGCATAAGTGTGAGCAGAGCCATGATATCATCCTGTGCATTAAATGGAATAGTATATAATTCCCTTCCCGGGTCTCCTCCCCATTTAGAGAGGTAATATCTCCTATAGAGCATAAATGTTTCGTTATGGGACAATTTTACCATATAATCACTATTTATGGTATTGCTGCCACCATTCTGGTGAATAACATTTAAATCGGTATTAATCATTTCATACCCATTAAGAATTATCCTCCTGTAGTAATCGCAATCTGTAAAATAACTGGGTAAAACTGGGTCATACTGGCCGACGTTGCGTACGGCCTCCATATTGTATGCAGCTAGCGTATCGTGATTCGTAAATACTGCTCCCCAATTTCTCTTTGTCTCGAATAGTTGCTGGATCAACTCTAGCAATTTTTCAGGAGTTTCCTTGTCTGCTACAGCATCATTATGCATATACATGTAGAAGTCACATGCTTTTTCATTAGCTATGCTGATAAAGGCATTTTGGCTCTGGGAGAAGGTTAAGGGAACGATTGGCTCAATAATGAGAAAATCTTTTCCAAGGCTTTGTGTGGCTAATTCTTTACGGCCAGAATTATCTATGAGCACAAGATTATCCCAATAAGCCTTAATACTATCTATGGCTTCTTGCAATAGATCAATCCTGTTAAGATATGGAATGCCTACAATATACTTCATGCTGCACCTTTTGTTACTTAATGCAAACTAACCTTTCACATTAAAATTGTCTATATGTTTTATTTTTCATTCCCAAACCCTACCTGTCCTGTGTTACTGTGATACTTAGGATGATCTGCCCGTTTCTCAAGTACCACATCCATAAGGCCTACAGCGTCGGAGGAGTGATAGACGATCTTCCAAGGTCGTGGCTCGTAGATGTGATAGAGAAGACTTCCATCTTCTGGATCGAAATAGGCAAGAGTAACTTCAGAAATCCCGTTGACATGTGTTGGATCTTGCCAGAAAGGTGGTGAACCTGCATAGGGAAGTGCCATCATAAATCGTCCGCCAACACATAGTATCCTCCATATCTCATCCATCAGTCGCATAAATATGGGACCAGGATCAATTTCACCGACATAATCTTTTACATCTTGAGAAGTAATAAGATTTTTATCTAGGAGCAGTCTAATAAGGTTTGTTGTTCTGTTGTCTCCAGCATGGGGATTGATGTGTTCCATAACGTGGGAGGCCCTAACCAGAGCGCAACATTCATCAGGTAAGGGATAAGGGAATTTCTCTACATCATGGATGATATCAACGCCTTCAAGTGGTCTGATATCCATGCCTATAAAGCCTGACTGTTTATTGGGCCCACAGCCGAGGTCCAAACTAAGGGCTTGTTTCTCTATCAGCTCTTGGATAGCGGGAAATTTCATCATGCTAAATTCACCAGCTTTCTTTTTGAGTGGATCGTCGGTGGTACTACTTTACTTTTTTTAGATATCCCCTTGGGTTGAAAGTGAAATACAGTTTTTGTCTGCTCATGTCCACAATAAACTCATCGTTGTCTCTTAAAAACTCTTCTAGAGCTTCCATTGGCCCAACTCCATACTCTGGCAAAATAGGGTGACCATTTATGTTGGTATCTTCTACAATGAGGTAACAATCCTTTGTTACCAGCTTGCTATAGATTTTGAGTTCATCGAGGACATGTGGTTTGTTATGGTCAGAATCTAAAACAACCATTGTTCTGCTTCTCTCGGGTATCAACTTTCTTAACTGATCTATCGTTTCCGAGGCTGTTGATGAACCTACAAGATAGGTTACTCTCTTGTGATGTGGTTTGCCTTTCGACGAATCGATGTCTATTGTCAGGATATTCCCTTTATTAACTAGATCACAAATGGATGCCATGTATAATGCGCTACCTCCTCTAGCGGTTCCGCATTCTATAATGATATCCGGTTTTGTTTCGTATATGATTTCCTGATAGATCCATAAATCTAATGGACACTTGAATACTTTTGTTCCTAACCAATAGGTATTATTCCATGTGATTTCGCCATTGCTATAATATAACTTATGAAAAGCATCGGTGATAGCTTTGGCTTGGGTAGAAAATTGCATATTCAACTCCTTTAGTAATGCTGGTGACACTGGTAACTACTCAGGAAGAGTGTAAACAGAAAGGGATGTAGCGCGGGTGTAATGAGTGACTCTTTTTGCTTCTGTCTGCTGCTACCAGCGTGGGTTAGGTACCTGAGTAGTTATCTGCAATGATTGCGTTCTAGTCATCTCGAGCGCTGCCAATAGACCCCTGTCCAGTCGATCAAATGCAGCTTGTCCGTCACATGTTCTGCATCGCGAAAATCGTGAACTGCTTGTCGACAGGCCTCAATTGCACCATAGTCATCCACGATTACATATCCACCAACAGAGAGCTTTGGATAAAGTGATCGTAACACATCCATCGTTGATTCATACAAGTCCCCATCAAGCCTTAATACTGCCAAGTGTTCGATTGGTGCCGTTGGCAGCGTATCACAGAACCACCCTTCAAGGAAGCGTACCTGTGCATCCAATAACCCATAAGCAGCGAAATTTGCTTGTACCTCAGGTACAGATACCTGGAGGTGAGGCGGTTGGTAGTGAATGAAGACCGCATCTTGTGGGTACTTATCTAGGTTTGGTGCTGGAAGCCCTTTGAACGAGTCTGCTACCCAGACAGTACGGTCGTTGACGCCATAGGCTTTGAGAAGCGCCCGCATAAAAATTGTCGCACCGCCACGCCACACTCCAGTCTCGATCAGATCGCCGGGAATACCATTTGCAATAACATCTTCAATGCAGAATTGCAGATTGTCGAGACGTTTCATGCCGATCATTGTGTGAGCTGTAGGAGGGTGATCACGCCCATCAACACGTGCCTGAACGTCATATGGCTGCTCTTCGTACTTGCCGTAAATAGAGTTCGTTAGACATTGTTTCATGAGATCGAGATAGAGCTTGACGGAGGCATTCATTGCCGTGTTCTGTGATTGTACTTGGGAATTGTCAGGGTACATTCCGTTTGCCTCCTCCTGCTCTTTGTAAGAATAAGATATATCCAATGCAAAACCTTCCTAAGTGATAGTTGATAACTACTCGGGAGAAGTGCAGATGGAGAGGGATGTAATATAGGCGCATTCAATGCCACTCCCCACCGCCCGCTGCTGTTGCCAGCATGAGTTAAGTACCCGAGTAATTACACGAGGTTTATCTCCTTTCATTATACGTATAGATAGAAATCAAGATAGTCAATTCTGATGCTCTTTGACTTCCTGCAGGCCCTCCCAGAATGTTCTTACTCGGATGCCTAGGTGACGTGTTTTCTCAATGTTCATGAAAAGGCTAGAAGGTCTGGGAGCCCGGTTCGTAAAGTAGTCGGCGCGGCTGATCGGTTCTATCAATGACCTGTCCAGGTTAAATATTTCAGCAATGGCTAATCCTGCTTCATATGGGCTGAGTGGTTGGCTTCCCGCTATATGGTATATGCCTGCTGCCTGCTGTTGGATGAGAGTGTCAAGGGCAAAAGCAATATCGTCAATGAATGTCGGGTTCATAATATGGTCTGCCACCAGTCTCAGTGGTTTTTCCTGTTGTAGAAGCGTTAAAAATGTTCGGGCGAAGTCTCTTTTGGGGTGCTTCGCCCGATAAGGATAAGCAATCCTTATGATAAGCCACGGTGTTCTCATCTGTTGAACAATCTTTTCTGCCTCATACTTGGTTTGACCGTACCAGTTCATCGGGCAAGGTATGTCTTGCTCCGAAAAACCACCTTCTGGAGTCACTTGATTGCCAAAAACGAAGTCAGTCGAGACGTAGATCAACTGCTTTTGGCTTCTCTCACAAGCGCTTACAACGTTTCTGACTCCCTCGACATTGGCTATCCATGCCTCTCCCCTGTGACCCAAGGCTCTATCTTGCTCGCATCCCTCGACGTCGGTTTTTGCTGCCATATGCAGAACTATAGAACTCTGCGAGGCAACAATCATTTCTTGTGTGGCTTGCACATCTGTTATGTCAAATCCAGTGCGGCGGCTCTGGTTTTCGAATGTAAAAGAGTCGGCAAGCAGTTCGACTACTCGTGAGCCTACTAAACCCTGTCCCCCTATAATCACAATACCACGTTTTTTGTCCATTGATATCTCCCCTCTAAGTAACGCTATTTGAATGGGCTACCATTTTCCATAGATGTAGTTCCTCTCAAACATAATTATAGACAAAAGAGCTTACTGCATTGCCATCATTTTTGCAACCCAGTCATTATGGCATTATGGCTAGTTATCTAGGTGCTAGTGATTTGGTGCAGGCAGTATACTGACTAGTGAGCGTATAGCAATTCCGCTTGTTCGCTATAGAAAGAGGATACAAAGCATGATTCTTATAATACCAGTAGTCAACCAAAAAGGACTTACTAAACAGATAGTGCAGAGTCTTGAAGATACTGTTGAGGACAAGGGGCACTTTCATATTGTTATTGTGGATAATGATTCTGATCCTGTCTATACACTTATAGACTTTACAGATAATGTAAAAGAGGCAAAAGAAAATAAATTACTAAAAAAGGGGGAAATTCATATTACTGTGATAAGAAATGATTTTAACGTAGGTCATTACTATCCACTCAAACAAGTGTACGATCTGTATCACAATCTGTATCCACAGGAAGTTATTGCCACAGTACACAATGATGTTATTTTTTATGAAAAAGGCTGGGACGTACGAGTAAATGAAGAATTTTTGCACGATCCATATCTAGGATTACTTGGATTTGTAGGTTCAAATCAGGCAGATTATGTTGGAGGTAGAGGGGTCGGAACAGTGGGAAATCTCGCTGGCATTCAAGGTTCGCCTATGGAGCAGCATGGTAAAAGAATTACTAACCTGCAACCTTCAGTTTTACTTGATTCTTTATTTATGGCATTTCGGACTACTGTTATTCCTTCACTTGGAATTAACGAGCATATTACTCCATATCACTTTTATGACAAAATATGGTCTTGTAAAACGATTGAAGCAGGATATCGTGTAGCAACTCTTGGCATTTCTATAGACCACTTGGGAGGAAAAACTGGATTAGGAGAGGAAAAATGCTGGGATGATTCCAAGCAATGGTTGGAAAAGGAAGGCTTATATGACCCGAATGAAGATCCGCTTATGACTATCTATAAAGTAGCAGAGAAGCGATGGCTGTCAGAATATCGAGACCAGAAGGGATTTATTCCTTGTTGCGTAGATCAGAATTACAAGATATGGACGTGGTTGATGCAGGATAATGGCATCTCACTTTTTGAGTATCACAAATGCAACAAGAGCAGGCCTAGCCATGTGTTGCCATTGCCAGTTAGTGAGGTTCTACCCCAGTAGAACCTCTCACTGTACTGCTTTTTTTGCTGTTTTTCGACGGATCAGGAATGGCTTGAGCTTGGCGAATGCGCTACGGAGCGCCCATCATTGGTAGAGCTAAGTGTGCCAGCCAATTGCTGCCGTGCATACAGACACAGATCAGCAGCAACGCCCTGATCCGTAAGCATCTGGCGACCTAGTTCAGCAGCAATCAGAGGATCAGGCTTCTCCAGGCTTAAATCAGGCCAGAGCCAGGCTTGCTCTCTCTGTTGGGCTAAACCAATGCAAGGAACACCCAGTTTGGCCGCTTGGACGGGCAAGCGAGGATCAAAACTGGCTATATCAAGCGCTAATGTGCTCACTGCTAATTGAGGGCGATATTCAGTGCTATTTGCCTGCACCACTTTTGCCTGGATAGGTTTGCCGTTTGATGCAGTGGAACCAAAATCAAGCGGGATGGTTGACCAGATATTCAAGGCAGGGAAAATGTGACGTAATGCTAGCGCAATAGGCACATCGGGTTGGCTTGCTACATATACACAGCCACTGACGCGGTGCTCGGACCCGACTAAAGGCAGCGTCACCGGTATCCTGAGAGCACGTTCGTAGAGTAGCTCTGCTTCCAACCCGTGAGCTTTATGCTGTCCAAGCGCAAAATCGGATAGCCTTTCTCCTCCATGAGATATGCCAGATATCTGTGCTGAGGAGTGTAGGCTCGTTCTTCTGCGTGTAGTCTCGTGCTGGAGCAGTTCCTCCCACTGTGGCACGATATTCTCCCAATCGTAGGGGAGGGCGAAGTCACGAGCACTGTGTGCCTTAGAAGCTAGCAGCTCCCTATCCTGATAGAGCTTTTCCAGTTTGCTGGCGGCATCCTCGATATCGATGAGTCCACGCCGCAGACTGAACTGATCGAGCAAGAAGTGACGGATACTGATAGCTTCTCCGTGATGAACAATTAGCTCTTGGTTGGCTGTATAGTCGGGAGCCAGTGGAACCACTCCTGTGGCTGCAGCTTGCAGCGTTGGCAGGCCGAAGCCTTCTCCCCATGAAGTTAATAGATGCACATCAGCCGCTTGGTAGATATTTGCCAGTTTTTCAATCGGTAGCCCTCTGGAAGAGGACATACCTTTGGTGATATGTACCTTCTCCGTAAGATTGAGAAAGGCAATGTCAGCTTGCAGATCATAGTAATACACAGAAGAACGTGTAAATGGATCAATGGAGTCACAATGTAGGTGTAAGATCACATCTTTCTTATTAGCAGCAAAGCGACGGAAAATGTCTAATGTTCGAGATAACATTTTACGTAGCTGATTACGAGCATCAGAGAGAAGCACAAACTTGCCTTCATACCCGAGGGCTTGCTTAGCGAGCAACTTATCAGTTGGTGGCTCAAACACCTTAGTGTCAACACCAAGTGGGATGTAGGCTGGTTCTATTCCATTGGCCTGTATCATATCGCGACCGTAGCGACTCATTGTAATGGGCAGATCAACGGTCTTCAAAAGGCTTACCGAAGATGGCGGTAGATGCTTTTCGCCCATATCAGCATCAATCGGATAATAGAATGCCCAAGTAATGCCAGCGGTATCCATGAAATCGGCAATGACTGGGTAGTTAAAATATGTCAATATCCATACATCAGCCACTATAACCAGCACATCTGGCTGGAGCCGACGCAGATGATGCAACAGCTCATCAGTGTTAAGACCACCTGGATAGAGCATACAGTTATGCCAAGGTATTGGTTGACCTTGCGTTTGCCAGCCCAAAATTGACACGTCATGTCCGCGATTGGCTAGTCCTGCGCATATATATCGGGTAATGTTTCCGTAACCCGATGGTGTAGTTGGGCTATCCGACATCCAGAGTACTTTCATAACTATACCTCCTTTAAATAGTGAGTGCGCCAGCCAATTGCTGACGGGCTCTCATACATAGATCAGCAGCAACTCCCTGATCTGTGAGCATCTGGCGCCCGAGCTCAGTGGCAATTAGAGGATCAGGTTTCTCCAAGCTCAAATCGGGCCAGAGCCAGACTTGCTCTCTTTGTTGGGCTAAACCAATGCATGGAACACCCAGTTTGGCCGCTTCTACGGGCAGGCGAGGATCGAAGCTGGCTATATCGAGCGCTAATGTGCTTACCGCTAAGTAAGGGCGATATTCAGGGCTATTTACCTGCACCACTTTTGCCTGGATAGTTTTGTCGTTTGATGCACTGGAACCAAAGTCAAGTGGGGTAGTTGACCAGATATGCAAGTCAGGGAAAATGTGACGTAACGCCAACGCAATAGGCACATCGAGTTGGCTTGCTACATATACACAGCCACTGACGCGCTGCTTGGATTTGGCTAGGGGAAGTGTCACTGGTATCCTGATGGCACGTTCAAGCTGTACATCCTGAAGTAGCTCTGCAGCGACCCTGTGAGCTTTGTGCTCTCCAGGGGAAGGATCAGATAGACCATTTTCTCCACGGAAGTCACAAAGGATGCCGGATGCTTTCGCTGAGGGACGCAAGCTCGTTTTTCTGTGTGTAACCTCGCGCTGGAGTAGTTCCTCCCACTGTGGCACGATATCCTCCCAATCGTACGAAAGGGCAAAGTCATGAGCACTGTGTGCCTTAGAAGTCAGCAACTCCCTATCTTGATAAAGCTTTTCCAGTTTGCTGACGGCATCCTCGATATCGATGAGCCCACGACGCAAGCCAAACTCATCAAGCAAAAAGTGGTGAGAGCTGATGGCTTCGCCATGTTTACCAACTAACTCTTGGCTGGCAGCATAGTCCAAAGCTATTGGGACCACTCCTGTGGCTAGAGCTCGCAGCGTTGATAGGTCAAACCCTTCTCCCCATGAAGTAAGCAGATGTACATCAGCAGCTTGGTATACTTTTGCCGATTGTTCAGGCGGTAGTCCTGGGAAGATGGATATATCTTTGGTGATACGTACCTTGTCCGTGAGATTGAGGAAAGCGATATCCGATCGCAGATTGTAGCAATAATTAAGAGAACGAGTAATCGGATCATTCGAGTCACAATGCAAGTGCAGGATCACATCGTCTTTACCAGTAGCAAAGCGTCGGAAAATGTCCAATGTTCGGGGCAACATCTTGCGTAGCTGATTGCAGGCATCAGAGAGAACTACAAACTTGCCTTTATACCCAAGAGCTTGCTTAGGGAGCAACTTATCAGTTGGTGGCTCAAACACCTTAGTATCGATACCAGGTGGGATATAAGCTGGTTCTATCCCATTGGTCTGTGTCACATCACGACCGTAGTGGCTCATTGCAATAGGCAGATCAACGGTCTTCAAGATGCGTACCCAACTTGGTGGAAGACGCTTTTCTCCCATATCACCATCAATCGGATAATAGAGGACCCAAGCAATACCAGCAGTATCCATGAAATCGGCGATGGCTGAGTAGTTAAAATATGCCAACATTCCTACATCAGCTAATATAACTAGTACATCTGGCTGGAGCCGACGCAGATAATGCAACAGCTCATCAGTGTTAAGTCCTCCTGGATAGAGCGTGTAGTTGTACCAGGGTGTTGGTTGACCGTGTATTTGCTGGCCCAAAATTGACACGTCATGCCCACGATCAGCTAAGCCAGTACACACATATCGGGTGATGTTTCCATAATCAGTTGGCATAGTCGGGCTATCCGACATCCAGAGAACCCTCATAACGATAACTCCTTGTGTAAGGTGCTTTAGCGTGTTAAATAATATCATGTGCTTATTACTAGTATACTGTTTGTACCAAATCTCTGGCATCTAGATAATGTGCCAATGACGTAGTTAAGAGTAGTGGCTCGGACAAGGGGTTACTCCTAGGAATGACTGAGATTTAACTTGACATTGTGATGTTTCTAACAGCTTGCAGAAAATCGCAACTTATTCTTCGGTCATTCCTATAGCCATTCCCACATAGCTCGGCAAAATCCGTATCGGACTGGAGCATTCACAGGCCCTGATGCCGTCTGTCCTATGCTGACCTTAAAGCCGTCACACATTTTCAATCACTTCAAGGAATTTAATAAGGTATGTCAGCTTGTGTCTAAGTCCGGTCAGCTGGTGATGTCTCCTTGATTGCCACCACGATTGGCTGAGGCGTTATGCCATGCACCGTTCTCTCCTGTGTAGTAGTTGAATTCAAAGAAGGTGGTACCAGTGATATAGTCCGTACCCTCTTGAGGATTCGGAATGCCATAGACTGTCTTTGGGTAAAACCATTACTGAGGAGGTCTCTGGGTGGTGAACGTGCAGCCCTGCCCCACCTCATCAGTATAGAAACAGCAAACAACTGACATGACTTGGTAGCGGTGAAAAATGGGAGAAAGTAGTAAATTTGGTAGGTTGATTATATGTCAAAATATGTCAAATGTGGTTAAGAAGCCGAGAATATTTAGTAAATTAGCGGGTTGATTATGCGTCAAAATATGTCAAATGTGGTTAAGAAGCCGAGAATATTTAGTAAATTAGCGGGTTGATTATGCGTCAAAATATGTTGAATATGGTTAAGAAACCGAGAAGCTAAGTAGTTCCTTCCAGGTTTGGAGCTTGCCGGGAAGAGAGGCATGCTGTAAATTAGACAGGTTGATTATACATTAAAATGCGTCAAATGTGGTTAAGAAACCGTAACCCTTTTGATCTTGACTTTTTTTTCTTAGGAATGTATCCTTTCCCCCAGAAGATAGGGGAATTGAGGCATAACAATATTCTGATATATGAAGTCTGCAGGTATCACACGTTTTTGAGTTATGCCTAATGATTAGGAACTGGACAAGTAGTTCCAGTGTTAGGAATTTAAAGAGCGTCAGAGTAAATCGCTCTGATGGTTAAAAATCTCTAGTCTAGCAACTCACCCGTCTTCGCTCTGGGAAGATAAACGCTACCCCCTGGTTTAGATAGATGGGTTTACATTCTCTGGAGAATGTAAACCTTTATAATTATATTAATTATTTGCTATAAGGTTGGAAAGCACAACTATCAGTCAATATGTCGTCGTGCTTGCTAGGATGTCCTACTATTTGTGGGATCCCCAATCAGCGAAAATACGTATATCAAAACTTTAGACTCTCTTAGCTGTTTTTGGGAAAGGATACCTATGATTTCTATTGCAAGCCCGCTTCTGGGTGCAGAGGAGAAAGATGCGATATTTCAAGTTCTCTTGTCAGGACAGTTGGCGCAAGGCGCACGAGTAGCAGCTTTTGAACAATGCTTTGCAGAAATCTGTGGTGTAGAAGAAGCCGTTGCTGTCTCATCAGGAACAGCAGCCCTTCATCTGGCATTACTTGCTCATGGTGTTGGCCCTGGTGATGAGGTAATTACAACGGCATTTAGTTTTGCTGCTACAGCAAATGTCATTTTGCTAGTTGGTGCTACTCCTGTCTTTGTCGATATTGAACCTGATACCTATACTATTGATCCTGCATCAGTGGAGAGAGCTATTACTCCCCGTACAAAAGCCATGATCCCCGTACATTTGTATGGTCATCCCTGCAATATGGAGCGTTTGTGTCAGCTTGCAGCAACTCATAAGCTGGCAGTGATCGAAGATGCCTGTCAGGCTCATATTGCTAGCATAGATAGAAAGCCTGTTGGCAGCTTTGGGACAGGCTGCTTTTCATTCTATGCGACAAAAAATATGACCACAGGTGAAGGGGGTATGGTCACGACCAATGATCCTGCCATTGCTGAGCGTGTGCGTCTACTCCGTAGCCATGGGCAACAAGAGCATTATAAGCATCATGTCCTGGGATATAACCTGCGGATGACAGAGTTACAAGCTGCATTGGGTCTTGTCCAACTTGAGAAATTGAAAGGGTTCACTGAGCGGCGTATTGCTCATGCAACGTTTTTGACGCAACAACTACAAGGTATGGTACAAACACCAGTGACTCGTCCTGGGTGTAGTCATGTCTTTCACCAGTATACGATCTGTGTTCCTGGTAATCGCGATGAATGGGTCAATCAACTGCGGGAGCGAGGGATTGGAACTGGGGTTCACTATCCTCTTCCTATTTATAGACAACCGTTTTATCAGCAGAATCTTGGTAAATATAGATGCATAAGCGAGACAGCTGGTGAGGCGTGGCTCCCTGTTACTGAGGCTGCTGCTCGCCAGGTGCTGTCCCTCCCAGTCCATCCAGCATTGAGCGAAGAGGATCTCGCTACTGTAGCAAGAGAGGTTTTAAGGCTATGCAACTAAAAGTTGGAGTTGTGGGTGCTGGCTCTATGGGCATGAATCATCTTCGCGTGCTCACAGATTTCAATGAGGAACAGGTGCAACTCGTTGGCGTTGCCGAAGCCTCTGAACCGGCTTTACACCAGGCAATGAAGCGTTTCCATGTGCCAGGCTATGCTGACTATCGGCAAATGGTGGAACAAACCCACCCTGATCTGGTTTCGGTTGTCGTACCAACCCATATCCATTTTAGGGTGGCGGAGTATCTACTCAACCAGGGCATTCATGTTCTGATTGAAAAGCCGATGACGAGTACTGTTGAGGAAGCTAATACTCTTCTCGATATCGCGCGTAGGCGGAATGTGAAAATAGCTGTTGGGCATGTGGAACGCTTCAATCCAGCAGTTATTGAGCTAAAGCGTCGCTTAGTGGCAAACGAATTAGGGCAGCTCTTTCATCTTCATGCAAGACGGCTTGGGCCATTTCCGCCGCGTATTCGTGACGTTGGGGTCACACTGGATCTTGCGACACACGATGTTGATGTGATGCGCTATTTAGCAGATGCAGACGTCAAGTATGTCTATGCTGAGACACAACAGCATGTACATACGAGCCATGAAGATTTGCTTCTCGGTATTCTTCGCTTTACGAACGGGGCAATAGGAATTCTCGATGTCAATTGGCTCACCCCCACGAAAATACGTGAACTCAGTATCACAGGCGAAAAGGGAATGTTTCTTGTGAATTATCTGACTCAAGATGTCTACTTTTATGAAAATGACTATACAGCAACAACTTGGAATGATTTAAGTCGCCTGACAGGAGTGAGCGAAGGGACGATGACACGTCTCAAGGTACGTAAAGCGGAACCTTTGCGTCTGGAATATGAAGATGTATTAGAGGCAATACGGCAAGATATGTTACCAACGGTAACTGGTGAGGATGGTCTGGCTGTTCTGCGTATTGCTCATCACCTGAGAGCATCAGCCTACGGACACACGACTGAGAGACCAGTGGAGTTGGAACTAGCTGAGCAAGATGAGGAAGAACTACATGCAGAAGAATTGGCGTAACGACTCCCAGCAGCAGACAGTTGCTGTGGTTGGCTTGGGCAAGATTGGTTTGCCGCTAGCTGTCCAGTATGCGCAACATGGGTATTATGTAATTGGTTGTGATATTAATCCTCAAGTGGTTGAAGCGATCAATGCAGGAAGATCGCATGTTCAAGAAGAGCCAGAACTCACGGTCGAAGTCCCACATCTAGTGCATGAAGGACTTCTGTCTGCAACAGTAGATACAACTGCCGCAGTATATAGCGCAAACACCGTAGTAGTTATTGTTCCAGTATTCGTTGATGCTGAGCACAATGTAGATTTTGCATTGATTGATGCTGCTACCCAGGCTGTTGGAGCAGGGCTCAAATCCGGCACGCTCGTAAGCTATGAAACAACCTTGCCAGTGGGTACAACGTCGCACCGCCTTCGTCAGCAGCTTGAAGCTGCGTCGGGCCTCAAAGCTGGTCATGATTTCTATCTGGCATATAGTCCTGAGCGTGTTTCATCGGGGACGATCTTCCGCGATCTACGTACCTACCCCAAAGTAGTGGGGGGTATTGATGAGAGGAGTACATCTGCGGGTGTTCAGTTCTATCGATCAGTGCTTGATGCTGAGGTCATTACTATGGCTTCGGCAGATGAGGCCGAGTTCGTCAAGCTGATTGAAACGACCTATCGCGATGTCAATATTGCCCTGGCGAATGAGTATGCGCAATTTGCGGATGCTCGTGGACTCAATGTTGCAGCTGCAATTGCCGCGGCGAATACCCAGCCTTACTCTTATATTCACAGTCCTGGGGTCGGTGTTGGTGGACATTGTATCCCTGTCTATCCCTACTTCCTTCTCGCTGGCCTAGAGGATGGACAAGCTCAAGTCGATGACTCCAAAGTGCCCATGCTCACGTTACCGCGCTATGCACGCCGTATTAATGATGCAATGGCAGTGTACGCCGTGCAGCGGCTCCAGGCCGCTATTGGATCATTGGCTCACCAATCCGTGCTTATCCTTGGAGTAGCTTATCGGGGCAATGTGCGCGAAGTTGCGTTCACAAGCGCAAAACTCCTCCAGGAGGCCCTCTTAGAATCTGGTGCGGCGGTATATGTAGATGACCCGCTATTTAGCGCGGACGAGTTACAAACCATGGGCTATACTCCTCTCACTGCTGAGGTAGAGGGCGAGATTCGAGCTGTCATTCTACAGGCGGATCATCAGGCATATCAGTTGTTTGATTTCAGCCGCTTTAGTCGCTGTCAGGTGGTACTTGATGGGCGCAGAGCACTTTGCAGCGAACAGGTCGAAGCACTCGACATGCGCTATATCACTATTGGGGACGGCTATTTTGAAGAAACAAAGAACGGGAGAGATGAGCAGCAAGATCTCTCTTCGGTTCTCTTTGAAAGAGGGCAATAATGGCTCGCATACTCTTTATCACACCCTATTATCCTCCTGAAAAGGGAGCAGCGGCTGTGCGGATTAGTGAAACAGCAACGCGCTTGGTGAGACGAGGACATCAAGTGACGGTTTTGACTACCCTTCCAAATTACCCAACCGGGATCGTTCCAAAAGAATATCGTGGCCGTCTGCTTCAAGAAGAGGAGCTTGATGGGGTGCGAGTGATACGAGTCTGGAGCTATGTCAGCCCGAACAGGGGTTTTCTACGGCGTGTTTTGGCTCAATTTTCTTTTGGCTGTCTCACTCCTTTGCTTGGCGGCAAGGAGGTTGGTTATCCAGATGTGATTATTCTCGAATCACATCCGCTCTTCAATGCCATTGCAGGACGCATATTAGCAAGACGTAAGCATTGCCCTTTCATCTTTATGGTGTCTGATCTCTGGCCTGCATCAGCAGTCGCGTTGGGAGCGCTACGTAATAGAGTGCTGATCCGGCTGGCAGAATGGCTAGAGCGGTCAACTTATGAGCGTGCAGGTTTGATTTGGGCTTTATCGGCAGGGATTCGTGACGGGATCATCGAGTGTGGAATCCCACAAGAGCGCGTTTTTCTCTTGACAAATGGTGCTGATCTCAGCAAGTTTTACCCATTGCCTCAAAAGCCAGCTCGGGCTGAGCTTGGGTGGGATGATCGGTTTACAGTTCTGTATGCAGGCAACTTTGGGCTTTCCCATGGGCTAACTACTGTACTTGAAGCAGCCAAACAAATGCAGGATCGTACAGATATCCATTTCATTCTCGTCGGGGATGGTGCTGAAAGAGCAGATTTGATAGCGAAGGCACAGAAATGGGACCTGAAGAATGTCACCTTCTTAGATTCGCAACCACATGATCGGATGCCGCTGATTTTGGCGGGAGCTGATGTTTGTCTGGTTCCTATGCGGAATCTAGCGTTGTTTGAAGGTAGATTGCCTTTGAAAATGTTTGAAGTGATGGCCTGTGCTCGTCCCATTTTGTTAGGTGTGGAAGGTGAAGCACGTCGGCTGGCTGAGCAAGAGGCAGGTGCAGCTATGTACGTGGAGCCAGAGAATGCAGAGGCGTTAGTAGCGGGGATTCTCTACTTACAGGAGCATCAAGAAGAGGCAAAGTTATTAGGCCTGCGTGGTCATGCCTATGTAGAGGCGCGATATAATCGCGATCAACTAACAGCGGAGCTTGATGTGCAGATTGCAAGGTTGCTCGGAAAAAAGATGCCAGTCTCTGCATCGGTAGCAGATATGTTTGAATCCTTGCCAACTACACCTATTCCTGATGCTGTAGTAGAGAAGAGCCGGACATATTAATTGAGTAAGGTTGATAGGCAATTACGTGCCTTTATCTCAATATAAATAGATGGAAGCAGTACTAGTAAAGAAGGGTCAGGGAACAAATTATGCAGTCCGATCTTGAATCTGACGTATCAAGGATACCTCCCCAGTCCCTATATAAGGCACAAGGGGCTTTGTTAGTGAAGAGCGAGATGCCTTCCTCGCAACTAGCGGATTTACTCTCTGGACAGGAAGAGTTAAGGGGGCGAAAAAGACCTTCGTCAACAGTATGGCGTCTTATTCTTATGTTAGGTGATGTGGTTTTGTTGGGAGTGCTATTCGGATTATTACTGTTCTTTCGTCTGATACCTCAGGTATCAACAAGCACATTAAAAATACCGGAAGCGAGACTCATATGGATATGTCTTGCTCTAGTATCCTGGGGTCTCGCAGTCAATATAACTCAGTCACAAAATCTAAGCTATGCATCGAATCGCTTTAAAGGTCCATGTTGTACATTGTTTGCACTTGTACTTATGTGTATCTTCTGGATATTCCTCTCATACTTCCTTCTAGGTATCGGATTCATAGCTTCGGTCAGGTTAGAGCTATTCTTTCTGGGATTAGCAATACCAGTCTTTAGTATCTGGCGCGTCCTGTTTGTGGAGGTCATGCTCTTGCCGCGTTTCCGTCTGCGAGCGGTTATTGTGGGGGTTAATTCTGCTGGAGAAACTGTTGCTAAGGGGTTGCAGAGTGCTAAGCATTCTAGAATCAATATCCTTGGCTATATTGATGAAAGCACTGCAGAGAAATCATATGAGAATGGGCTATCTGTTTTGGGTGACAGAAGTACACTACGCTATCTAGTGTATAATGACATGGTTGATATGATCATCATAGCGCTTAAGTACGGAACTAACCCTGGCCTATTTAAAGAAGCTACCGACGCAGCGCAGCATGGTATATCTGTGCTTCCTATGGCAGTAGCCTATGAAAACAGTACTGGCAAAATTCCAGTGGAACATGTTGGTGATCAGTGGTATGCGGCTCTACAATCGGAGCTCATTGTATCCCCGCTCTATCTATGTGGGAAGAAAGTCTTAGATCTTGTCTGTGGAGTCTTCGGTCTACTAGTTCTGTGCCTGATGCTACCTATTATAGCGCTATTGATCTGCCTTGACTCTCCAGGCCCGATCTTTTACAGCCAGGAACGAGTCGGATTTCGGGGAAAACCATTTCGTATTTACAAATTTCGCACGATGCGCCCTGATGCAGAGGCTGGTGGACATGCAGTATGGGCTGGTGGTAAGTCTGACAAACGGATAACAAGGGTTGGACGAATCTTGCGTGCCACACATTTAGATGAGGTACCACAAGTGTTCAATATTTTACGAGGTAATATGAGTCTGATTGGTCCGAGGCCGGAGCGAGCAGAATTCATCAAGGAACTAGAAAAAACCATTCCTTTTTACGGCAACCGTCTAGCTGTCAAACCTGGATTGACAGGCTGGGCCCAGGTGAAGTACCGCTATGGTAGGACAGACAATGATGCATTGATCAAGTTGCAATATGACCTTTATTATATCAAAAGGCAGTCGTTTATGCTTGATCTGTTTATCATCTTGAAGACAGTAGCTGAGGTGCTATCTCTCCGTGGAGCATAGCATATCCGCATTAGCACCTTACGAGAGCAAGAGCAGCATAAATATTTTTTTGGTTGCTGCGCCAGATGCTGTATAAGGAGAAGCAAAATGACTTTTGAACAATTCTGTAGGATATTGATAAAACGATGGAGTTTTGTTGTAATCTGTTTTTTATTTGTAGGCCTGGGAGCATATATTGGCAGCAGCAAGCTTATCAAACCGCTCTACCAATCGACAACGCTGGTAGAGGCAATTGTTAATATTATAGGTAGTTCGCAAAGTAGTCCATTAAGCAATGATAACATACTTGCGAGTCAACAAGTCGCTGGGACGGAGGTGGAATTGGTAACTACCTATCCAGTGCTTAGTGAAGTTGCCTCGCACTATCCGGGACTCTCGGTTGATAGCCTCACAAAAGAAGTGACAGCAACTGCCAGACCTAATACACCACTTTTTGAAATCGATGTCCTGGACCCGAGCCCGACGCGAGCAGCAAATCTTGCAAACACTATCGCGGCGACACTAATCAGACAGCAACTCCAGGTGGCACAGCAAAACGGCGCACAGGGTAATTTCCTAGTCGTAGTCCAGTCAGCGCGGCCTCCTTCAAGCCCGGCACAGCCTAATAAGCTCCTCTATACCGCTGCAGGACTATTGGTAGGCTTGTTGCTAGGGGTCCTACTGGCAGTGCTCTTCGATTTCTTAGACACGCATGTCAGTACAAAAGAGGCCCTTACCGAATTACTAGAGTGGCCCGTTCTGGGAACGCTCTGGCAATCAGCACCTGAAGATATTATTAATCCAGTCGGTTACAAATCCAACATGGAGTCCTATGGTACCTTACGTACGAATATTGGGTTCGCGGCGATAGATAAACCATTACAGACTCTAGTGGTCACGAGTGGCACGCCTGATGAAGGCAAGAGTGTTGTCGCGGCCAATCTGGCGATTTTTATGGCAAAAGCTGGTAAAAATACCCTCCTCATCGACGCCAACCTGCGCCGCCCGACACAACATGAGCAATTCAGCATCCCAGCTCATGCAATGGGTTTCAGCAATGTTCTATTGGCGTTCAGTATGCCGACGGCCACTAACGCGCTTTTCACTCCTACGACGGACATAAAGTCATCAAATGCATCGGTTGTTACCAGCAAAGTAGCTCTCGATCCTTTCGTTCGACCAGTGGACATTCCAAATTTGTATATCATGCCCTCAGGACCTCTACCACCGAATCCTCCGGAGCTACTCGACTCAAAAGCTATACAAGGCCTCTTGGCAGCACTGAACAATTGTGGGGCTGAGGTGGTGATCTTCGATGCCCCTCCTTTGCTGGGTTTGTCAGATGCTAGCATTCTAGCATCAAAGGTTGATGGCACACTCGTTGTAGTCGATATTACTCGTGCCAATAGGGGGAAGCTTAAGCAGGTGAAAGCATTGCTGGAACAGGCGAGAGTCCGTGTTCTTGGATGTGTCGTGAATAAAGAGCGTCAGAGCCGCAAGGACTCTCCCTCTTCGTACGGTTATATGGCTGAAAAGTGGAGCAAGAGGGACAGTCATAGCAGGAAAGATCCGAGCTATCCTGCCGTTTCACTCGTTGTGCCGACGATCTCGAGGCAAGCGGAAACGCCGTCTCGACCAGAGCGAAATGAGCCGACGATCTCGAGGCAAGCGGAAACGCCGTCTCGACCAGAGCGAAATGAGCCGATGATCTCGAGGCAAGCGGAAACGCCGTCTCGACCAGAGCGAAATGAGCCGACAATCTCGAAGCAGGCGGAAACGCCGTCTCGACCAGAGCGGAATGGACAGAATAATGGAGAGAAGCATGGCAAAAACAATGGTGACTCTCCCGTTGCCACTTTTGATGATAGGGATCAGACGATCATTCTTCCTCTAGTCAATGCAAGTAATACCAATAATAGAAGAAAGACAGGTGACTTGCGTGAAGATGACTGAACGAATTTCTCCCTCGTTGATTTTCTCGATCCTGGCATTATTAGTCTCACTTTTCCTGGGAGTAGCCATTAGTAGATTTAACCCAATATACGCTCTTGTTATTGCTGGTGCTTTAGTTGTGGCGATCATTGTCCTGCTCAGGCTGGATGAGTTTATTGTGGCATTGATCGTCGCTATTCACATATTGGTTGACTCATATCTCGGCTTTGCTGTGTATCAGATTGGGCTGCTCATGGCGCTGCTACTGCTCTTTGTTTGCTACTTTGGGCGGTCTGCTGATCGTCCCTGGACGGGACCGCGCTGGTTCTTGCTCTGGTTTGCGTTTCTGGTCCTGACTATCGTTCCTACCATTGAGGGAGGAGATTTCAGTCTCACTAACTCCATCGGCTACTATCTTGAGGTTGTTTTCAGTCCGTTCATCATGTTCTGGCTAGGCAACATAATCGCGAAGGATATTTCGCCTTTCCGGCGTGTGTTTCAATTTCTGTCTATTCTGGCGACACTCTTCGCCATACATACTATTATTGAGGCAACTACTGGCAAATTCTTATTTGAATCTGCGCGGGCTCAAGCTGGTCTTCTCCAAAACGCGAACTTTCAAATACAGGGAGGTGTCTCTCGTGCCAGTTCGTTCTTTGGCAACCCGAACGGGAACGGAGTCTTCCTAGCCACCAGCTTTTTCCTGCCGTTAGGGCTATTTATGGAAAGTAAGCACTTTTGGGCAAAGGTCATCTATCTCCTGGAAATGCTGTTGATCCTGACGGCACTGATGTTCACTTATAGTAATGGATCGTGGCTAGCAGTACTTGGAGGTATATTCGTCTTCATATTCCTGGTGGGACGTGCACGTTATAGTGTGTTGCTGTTATCGTTGATAATGGCACTGGTAGTGATAGCATTCATTGTTTTTCCTTCACAGGTCTCCCTCCAACTATCTCGTGCTAAGGACCAGGGTGATCTCTCGTTGCACCTTGGGTCCTGGCAAACAGCTACTCGTGTTACCGAAGCATATCCTCTCTTTGGCGTTGGCCTGGGAAGTCAGGCATATCTCAATCGTGCGGAGCCCTACCGTGTGCCTGCACAGACTAAGCCTTTAGAGGAGCCAGATAACTCCTACTTGCAGTGGGGAGCAATAGCTGGCATACCCGTTATGCTGATATTCCTTTTGCTGCTAGTTTTTGTATTTTGGTATGCATGGCGCAATTGGCTGGTTGTAGATATTCGTTATCGTTCTCTTTTGGCAGGAGGAATGTGCGCGCTCATTGCGCTTAGCATTGACAGTTTGACTGTAGATGGTTGGACGAGTCCAATCGATGTACAGTACCTCGGCTGGCTGATCGCTGGTCTAATTGCCTCACCGTTAATTGGACGTTACCTGAGCCGTCGGTCACTGTCACCAGTCGATAGGGTGGCAGAAACAGTCCATGTCCAACTTGGGGGACAAAGCAAGGTAAGGTTCCTGACATGAGTGATATGCATGAAGATCGCCTGGGAGTGACGGGCAAGACAGACAAGCCGAGGCCTCTGCGGTGGAAGGAAGCGGGAGGCCATCGGGATATGTTTGTGCCCTCCTTCGATGCCACAGAGTTCGATGAAGTTGTAACATCGAATTTGCCTTTTATCGATATGTCGCGACTGTCAAATTCAATGGAGTTGCGAGCTATCCCTGTCTTATTCCCACCATTCCAGGCGACCAGAGAGAGTGCTTGGATCACTGATCAGCCAACCTGGATGCTGCCTGCAGTGCTAGATCCAACGAAGGCTGGCAAGCAGGCGAGCTTGCCAAGAACTCAAGGTAGTGCGACAGCAAATAAACAAGCAAGCTCAGGGGCCCAAGGCTATCTTTCACTCGCGCTTGAGATGATCAAAAACTCTGGAATCTATGCTCTGGGTGCTTTGGCGTCTCCACTTGTTTCCCTGATACTTACACCATTTTTAGCTCACCATCTTTCTACTACCGATTATGGTGCCCTTTCTGTTCTGTACACTGTGGTTGACCTTGTGACGGTAATGACGCAGCTTGGAATTAGTGCCGCTTTTTTCCGTGCATATAATGGTGATTATGAATCTTCACGCGATCGCTTAGGCGTCCTTTCAAGCACTATTATTCTGCTGTCACTTGTCTCGATACCGATAGCTATTGTGATGATGATAGCAGCTCCGTGGTTATCTGAACTCCTCTTTAGTACTCCATCTTTCAGTGATCCTGTGAGGATTACTGCTCTGATTATAATTATGGAGAATCTTACCCTGCCGGGGATCTCATGGTTACGGGCAGAAAGGCGTGCGATATTCTATTCAGTCTTGTCAGTAGCCAATCTCTTGATTGTCTTGGGTACTAATATTGTACTGGTGGGTATGCTCCATGTAAGTCTAGAAGGGGCCTTGATTGCAAAAGGGGCGGGTTATGCCCTCATGGTTGCTTGTACATTGCCCATGATACTTCTACTCCTTGTTCGTAAGCACAATTTGCATCTGCGGTCTGATATTGTTCGGAGTATGCTCTTCTTTGGAGTGCCGACTATCTTCAGTGATATAGCCGCCTGGGTTCTGCAACTTTCAGATCGCTATCTGCTCAGCCATTTTGGATCATTAGCCCAGACAGCGAGCTATAGCGTAGCCTATACCTTAGGTGGAGTATTGTCTCCCGTACTTCTGGCACCGTGGGGATTAGCGTGGGTCCCCATTATGTATAGCGTTGCTAAAAGAGATGATGCGGCCCATATCTTTAAGCTTGTGTTCCGCTGGTGGAGCACTGTCCTACTCTTTGCTGCATTTGCTCTTTCGCTCCTGAGTACACTTGTTCTCGAAGCGCTCTTCCCGCCTGCCTATCGTGCAGCAGAGCCCATTATTCCAATGATTACCTTATCAACAATGTTGACAGGTGTTTGGTTTATCTTCATGATTGGAGTTAATATACGTCGAAAAACCATATTTGAATTTATTTATATGTTAATAGCATCATCTGTGAATCTGCTTCTCAATATTTTCTTTATTCCTCGCTTTGGAGCTATGGGAGCTGGCGTTTCAACACTGCTGGCCTACGCACTCCTTGTCGTGGTGTCCTATATTGTGAATCAAAAAATCTATCCTATTGAGTTTGAGGTTGGCTCTTTTAGCTTCAAGCTGGTTGTTGGTGCTGCTCTCTATGTCGGAAGCAGTTTACTGGCTCATGCTCAGAGGCCATTGGTAAGTTGGTCTATCTCCATAGTTGCCTTGATTGTTTATGGTGTATTTCTGGTATGGCTTGCAGGGCTTTCAGTAAAGAGACTTATAAAAACGTTCGGGTATGTGCAGGCGGCTTTTAGGAAGGAGTTGAAGAAGACTCATGCTTAGAGGCACGATAGAACCGCATGAAATGGTGGAGACATGGTCATTTGAGTTCGTTTTGGTCAAGTTTTTGAGCTCAACTACTAAATAATGTGGTTCTACCAGAGGCACAGCCAGGACTCAGAAACTAAGAAAGAAAGGATAATTTTATGGCGACAACATTTTCTAGTGAAACATTATCACAAGACAGACAAGTCTTCGCAGCAGCTTTTGCTCAACAACACTTCTGGATACTTAATCAGTTGGAACCTAATAGTACTGTCAATACTCTTTCTGCAGCCGTTCACGTGAGTAAACCACTCAGTACGAGTCCGCTCGAAGGAAGCCTCAACATGCTGGTGCAGCGTCATGAGGCCCTTCGCACAACGTTTGATATGGTAGAAGGACAACTGGTACAGATAATCGCTCCCAGTATGAGCATTCCCCTGACAGTGAGGGATCTGCGGCATCTGCCGGAAGCAGAGCAAAAGGCTCAGGTCCAGCACCTAGCAACCGAGGAGACTCAGCATCCTTTTGTGCTCAGCCAGGGACCGCTGCTGCGCTGCACGCTCATTCAGTTGGCAGATGATCAGTCTCTGCTGCTGTTGAACCTGCATCGCATTATCTGCGATGACTGGTCTGTGGGGGTGCTGGTACGCGACCTCGCTTGCCTGTATGAAGCCTGCTCCAGCGAGCAATCCTCGCCTTTAGCTCCACTGCCCTGTCAATATGCCGATTTTGCACGCTGGCAGCATGAGGCGTTGGCAGAGGAGACCCTCGAAGAGCATCTGACCTACTGGAAGCAGCAGTTGGCAGGGGCTTCTGATACTCTGGAACTGCCCGCCGACCGCCCACGACCAGCTATTGCGACCTTAGGAGGCTCGACCTATCAAGCTGTGCTGCCCAGGGAACTCATCCAGGCTTTGCAAGAGCTGAGCCGACAGGAGAGGGTAAGCTTGGACATAACTCTGGTCGCTGCATTTCAAACCTTGCTCTATCGCTACACCAGCCAAGAGGACCTGCTGATCGGGACCGTCACTCCTGCACGCAGGCGAGCGGAGACCGAGGTGCTGATAGGAGCCTGTGAAAACACACTGGTGCTGCGCACTGACCTGTCGGGCGATCCCAGCTTTGCCGAACTGCTGGAGCGGGTGCGCGAAGTGATGGAGGCAGCCCTGGCCCATGAGGAGTTGCCCTTTGAGTCCCTGGTCAAGACATTGCATCCCACGCACTCGTTGGGCCTTCATCCCTTCTTCCAGGTACTGCTGCGGCTGCCCACGACTCAGGCCGCCTTGTCGTCAGGCTGGACACTGGAGCAGATGGCAATAGGAATGGGGACCTCCCAGTTCGATCTGGCACTGGAGCTGCAAGAGGGACCGCAAGGGCTGATCAGTCGCTTCACCTACAGTACGGACTTGTTTGAAGAGGCAACGATCGCACGCATGGCCGGGCACTGGCAAACCCTTTTAGAGGGGATCATGGCAGATCCTACACAGCCAGTTGGCAAACTGCCTCTCTTGACCGTGCAGGAGCATTCCCAACTGCTAGTGGAATGGAATAGTACCCAGACGCCGTATCCGCTGGAGCACTGTCTGTATCAGCACTTTGAGTCTCAGGTGGAGCGCAGCCCTGATGCGGTGGCAGTTGTCTGCCAGGGTGAGCGGGTGAGCTACCGCGAGCTGAACCAACAGGCGAACCTGCTGGCTCACTACCTGCGGACGCAGGGTATAGGATCTGAGACACTGGTGGCTCTGCTGGCTGAGCGTAGCATTCCCTTTCTTGTTGCTATTCTGGCGGTCTTCAAAGCCGGAGGAGCATACTTGCCACTCGATCCTCACCATCCCGAGGCCAGACTGCGCCGGGTGATCGAGCAGAGCAAGTGCAAGATGGTGCTGACCACTAGGGCATTTGCAGCTACGCTCCAGGGTGCACTGGAGGAAGTGCCCAGGGAGGTTTGTCCACAGAGCATCTGCTTGGAGGACATTGAGCAGACCAACCAGAGTGAAGAAAATCTGTCCCCATGCAGCAAGCCGCGTAATCTGGCCTATGTCATTTATACTTCGGGCTCAACGGGTCTGCCCAAAGGAGCTCAGGTAGAGCAGCGGGGGATGCTCAATCACATCTACGCCAAGATCGAAGAACTGGACTTGACAGCTGCGGACACCGTAGCGCAAACAGCGTCGCAGTGCTTTGATATCTCGGTGTGGCAATTCCTTGCCATCCTGCTAGTAGGTGGACGGGTGCAGATTTACCCCGATGCGGTGGCTCACGATCCGGTGGAATTACTCCAGCAGGTGGAGCAGCATCAAGTGAGTATTCTGGAAACAGTGCCCTCGTTGCTGCGAGCCATGCTCGATACCCACGAGAACAGGGAAACGAGCAGACCGAAGCTGAGAGCGTTGCGCTGGTTGATTCCGACAGGGGAAGCGCTACCAGTGGAACTGTGTCGCAGCTGGCTGAGGACCTATCCCCACGTGCCATTGGTCAATGCGTATGGCCCGACCGAGTGCTCCGATGATGTGACCCATTATGTGATAGACCAGCAACCGGAGGAGAGCCAAAGGAGCATTCCCATAGGCCGAGCGATCCCCAATATGCGGCTCTACGTACTGGATCGTCATTTGGAGCCACTACCGATCGGAGTAAGCGGAGAGCTATATGTGGGAGGGATCGGTGTCGGACGAGGTTACCTGGGCGATGAGGAGCGGACAGCGAAGGCCTTTGTGACAGACCCATTTGGGACAGAAGCCAGGGCGCGGCTCTATAAGACAGGGGATCGAGCTCGGTACCTGCCGGATGGCAACCTGGAGTTTCTAGGTCGGCTGGATTACCAGGTGAAGTTGCGAGGGAACCGCATTGAACTGGGAGAGATCGAAGCGGTACTCAGTCAGCAGCCCGGGGTTCGGGAGGCGGTGGTAGTAGTACGAGAGGATGTGCCAGGCGAGCAGCGATTGGTAGCCTACGTGGTGCTGCATCAAGAACCGAGCGTGACACTGGAGGAACTCAAAAGGCTATTGATGAAGCAAGTGCCCAGCTACATGGTGCCTTCGGCGTTTGTGCCACTAGAACAGTTTCCCTTAACGGCCAATGGTAAGCTGGACCGGAAAGCGTTGCCAGTGCCAGAGCGAAGCCGCAGCGAGGGGCAGCAGCGCTATGTACCGCCAGTGGAACCTCTGCATCGACAACTGGCGGTGATCTGGGAAGATCTGTTGGGGGTGAGTCCCATCGGGATGAAGGATGACTTTTTCGAGTTGGGAGGAAGCTCTTTACTGGCAGTGCAGTTGTTTGAGCGGATAGCTCAGGTGTGTGGCAAGAGGCTGTCACTCTCGGTATTGTTTGGGGGAGCGACCATCGAGTATGTGGCGAGGACCCTGCAGGAGCAAAACCAGGAGGTGGAGCGAGCGGCGCTGGTGGTGGTCCAGACGGGTGGGTCGAAGCGGCCCTTCTTCTTCTTACATGGGCAGTGGAGAGGAGGAGCGTTCTACAGCCGGGAGCTGGCACGGCGTATGGGACCCGAGCAACCGTTCTATCTGCTGGAACCCTATAAGTTTGATGGCTTGGCGGTCCCGCCCTCGTTCGAGGAGATGGCGGTAGCACATCTGGAAACACTGCGTCGCGTTCAACCAGAGGGGCCATACCTGTTGGGAGGCTGGTGCAATGGAGGGCTGATGGCCTATGAGATGGCCCGGCAACTGCACGAGCAGGGCCAGGCTGTTGAGTTGTTGGTAATGATGGATCCTGATGCTCCTGCTACTCCTTTCAAATGGGGTCGTCGTATGAGTGCCGGTCTTGGCAACCTGTTGCGACTTAGCCAGGAAAAGCAAACAGATTGGTTTCTATTATACAGACACTTGCGAAAAACCTTCCATTACTGGCGATTGGATACATTCAAACATAAGGGAGCTGTTCAACAAGCTAGGCCTGAACTCGAGCCAGGCCTGGAGAACGATGATGTATCGCCAGAGCTTGACGTACTTATCCCGACAAAAGAAGCCCTTCGACAAGACTGGTTAGCTGTACTTGACTGGGTGATTTCGGGTTATATGCACCACTCCTATCCTGGTAAGATCACGTTCTTTTGGGCTGAGGAGGAGGTATTGCGTAAGGAGGGATGGCGTGAATTGATTGAAGATAAAGATGTGGACATCCATATGATCCCTGGTAACCATACAACCAGTAGAACTGATTATCTCCCTGTGTTAGCTGAACATTTGTATACATGCCTAAACAAGGTGCATCAGTAGAGACTTAGCGAGGTCAGTCATATATAGGAGGAGAAGTAATAGCATGAAAACATTGTCACACGACACTGCTTCGGCAGCAAAAGATACTAACTCTGCAAGAGCACAAGTTAAGGTGTGCATGCATGTCACGGATGCAGCATATCCTGATTATCGAGTAATGCGAGAAGCCACTGCGCTCGTCGAAGCAGGATTTGATGTCTCTATTGTAGACATTATGGATGAATGCGAACGACCAGCGGAGGAGGATATTGCTGGTGTGCATATGAAGCATGTGATGATGCCCAGTATGTTCATCTCCACTCGCTTCAAGCCATGGTTCCTTGTCAAAGCTGCCCATATGATTATACGTGGTGCGATTCGCTTGACCCGTACCTCTGCTGATATTTATCATGCACACGATGTAAAAGGATTACCAGCGTGTTATATCGCAGCATGTTTGCGCCGTAAACCCCTCATCTTTGACTCTCATGAAATTCCTTTGGATGACCCGAATATTACACGCTGGCCTCGTTTGAGCGCACTAGCGACAGGGGTCCTAGCTCGTATGATGCCGCGCTGTGCAGGAGTTATTACAGCCTCTCCTCTTTATGCACGAGAGATTAGTAAAGATTATCACTATCCTGGAATAACAACGGTGCTCAATGTACCTATTTATCGAGAGATTCCGAAGAGTGATCGATTGCGACAACATCTTGGTCTCAGTTCAGATGTACGCATCGCTCTTTATCAAGGCAATATACAACCGAACCGTAGCCTTGATCAATTGGTTAACGCAGCACCATTCTTAGATCCTGGTATTGTAATCGTTATGATGGGCAGAGCTGTGGAAACGACGCGGATTCAGCTTGAAGAATTGATAGCAAGTAAGGGAGTTGCTGATCGTGTCAAGATGATTCCAGCTGTTCCCTATGAGGAGCTACTGCATTGGACAGCCTCGGCGGATATTGGCTTGACTATCTTTAAACCAGGATATACGCGTAGTATCCGATTTTGCCTGCCCAACAAACTCTTTGAATACCTGATGGCTGGGCTGCCCGTGCTCAGTTCTCAACTGGATGCTATTGCAGAAGTTCTCAAGACCTATGATATCGGGCAAGTTTTGCCTTCGCTTGCTCCATCAGATGTTGGTACAGCAATCAATGCGATGCTGGCAGATCCTGCTGCTCTTGCTCGCATGCGTAGTAATGCTTTGAAAGCTGCCCAGCAAGAGTTTCATTGGGAAAATGAAAAGCAGACACTTGTCCAGTTTTATGACGCCATTTTGGCCAAGTAAGGTTTCTTTTGCGAGAGGAGTTCGCAAATATGGAGAATTTATATGGTGAAGAAAGCAGCTAGTACTGTAGTGGAAACTGCACCTTCTCTTGACGTTTCAAAAGCAAGAGAAGCTACTAGAGAGCTTGTGCCGATTAAGGTGGGTATGCATGTGCTGGGAGGAGCGGCTACCGATCCCCGTGTGATGCGCGAAGCTACAGCATTGATAGAAGCGGGTTATGCAGTCTCTATAGTTGATATTGAAGAGGAAGGAAGCCATCAGCGCGAAGAAGAAGTGCGAGGCGTCAGCTTGAAGCATGTCTTGATGCCTCATGCATTTTTCTCTACGCGCTTTGATAAATGGGCCATCTTCAGAGTCACAAAAATGTTTATTCGCACGACGCGACGCTTGATGCAAACTCAGGCAGATATTTATCATGGCCATGAGGTATCAGGATTACTGCCATGTTACGTTGCAGCGTGCTTACGCCGTAAACCCGTCATTTTTGATGCCCATGAAATGCCTCTGTTTGAGCGACCTTTATCAGAATTTGGGCTAAGCAGGCGGTTACTGCGTGGACTGTTAGTAGTTCTTCTTGGTCATATAGTACCACGATGTGCAGGAGTTATCACAGTTTCCTCTCCAATCGTCAAGGAACTGCGCAATCGCTACGGTCTTTCGGAGGTAACTCTGATTCGCAACGTTCCAGAGTATCGGACTGTTTCAAAAAGCGATCGCCTGCGACAATATCTTGGCCTTACGCCAGAGACTCGTATTGTCCTCTACCAGGGCTATTTGCAGCCTAACCGGGGGCTCGATAGGCTCATTCGTGCAGCAGCATTTCTTGAGCAAAATATTGTGATCGTGATGATGGGGAAAAATCGCGGAACGACTCAGGCTCAGCTTGAAGCATTGATTGCCAGTGAAGGCGTTGTAGATCGCGTTAAAATTATTCCTCCTGTTCCTTATGCAGAACTGCTGGACTGGACTTCTTCTGCAGATATCGGGGTAAATGTTGCTTCGCCAGACTACTCACTGAATGTGCGGTGTTTTTTGCCAAATAAGCTCTTTGAATATCTGATGTCTGGTGTGCCAGTTCTTACTTCATCGCTTGAGGCCATGGTAGAAGTTATTAACACGTATGATGTTGGGCAAGTATTGCCCTCACTTGAGCTATCAGATATTGGTGAAGCAATTAATAAAATGCTAGCAGATCCCGCTGCTCTTGCGCGTATGAGTAGCAATGCGCTTGAAGCTACCAAAGAGGAATTTAACTGGGAAAAGGAGAAACTAAAGCTCATTCCTCTCTACGAAGGTATCTTTCGAGGTACTGGAGGGAGGATAAGCCACAATGAGTCCCTAATTCCAGCAACTAAGTGATTCGAAAAGCAACGAGTCGTTTTAGTCAAAAGAGGGTCTAATTCCCCACAGCTTGCTGCGTAATAAAGAGGACGTTCGACTGGTAGATACCTCGCTTACAGCGGGGAGGTTCATTGTAGTTTACGTGCATCTGCACGTAAAAGTTCTTGTGGAGATAAATTCATGGTGGAATTTTCATTAGAAAGTTATAGGCAGCTGCTTTCAACGCTCAAGGATCGAGGCTACTCCTTTTGTGGGTATGAAGAGGTCGACTCCCGTCTGGCAGAAGGGCGTCCTTTCGTTGTACTCAGACATGACATTGATATGAGCCTTCACCCAGCTCTGGAGACTGCTCATGTAGAGCATGAACTAGGAATACAGGCTACGTACTTTGTTCTGCTTCGTTCGCCATTCTACAATGTTTTAAGTCGTTTCAGTGCAGAGATTATGTCGCAGATACATCACTATGGTCATCAGATCGCTACGCATATAGATCCTGCTGCTTATGACAACGACTGCGCAAAAGCGCTGATGGAAGTTGAGATATTCTCTAGGTTCTATCCCTATATAAATACCGAAATAGCAAGTTTGCATAGCTCTTACGATTTGCATCATATGCCAGTAGACACATTCCAGCAGATAGATAATGTCTACGGGTCTGCCGTTAGAGGAGACGTGGCCTATATAAGTGACTCAACTGGCAGGTGGAGATATGGTCATCCTCTCGAATCAGAGGCGTTCAATGCACGAAAGCCGATCCAACTGTTAACACATCCAATCTGGTGGGTTCAGGAGGGTGAAACGCCTACCGAGAAATTAGAACGTTGGCTCTATTCCGACTTTCATAACAACCGTACAACTCTCAGGGAATTTCTGCCGAAGCTGTTCATGCTCGATGAGAAGGCACCTAACCCTCAAGAAGCTCTAGCACAACGACACTAGCTGTCAGAAGAGATGAGCTTATTTGGGTCAAGAAATGACTTCTTAATAAGCTATAACAATAGGGGGAAGTGTGTATGTATAATCGAGTACGGATGTATCTATCAGCATGTTTCTATTACAGTGGGCTAGTGAGCCTGGTTCGCTGGTGGACACAACGCTTGAGACCGCGCTTGATTATTCTCTATTATCATCAGGCGTCCACAGGAGACTTGCGCAGTCATTGGCATTACCTGCGTCGTCACTATCGCATACTCCATCTCGAAGCGGCATTAGAAGAACTTCGTATGTCGCAGAAAAAAGGAGTTCGGAGGAGGGATCGACGTTCACTTCTGGCATTGACGTTTGATGATGGTTATTATGATAACTACACACATGCTTTCCCGCTTGCATGTGAGTTGCAGATTCCCATTACTATCTTTCTCATTCCTGGGTACATGGAAAACGGCAACTCTTTCTGGTGGGCAACGAGGTTGATACGTCTTGCACAAGTAGACCAAGTGACGTTTGAAGAGCAAACCTATGAATTGGACGATCAGGAAGAGCGCAAAGCCTTGGCACAAGTTATCGACGCCCGTTTTAGTCATTATACTTCGTCTATCAAGCGGCAGAAATTCCTAACATCTCTTTATAAGATGCTAGAAGTACCATCCTCCGTAGTGGTTGAAGAGGAGCCTGCTCCGCTGCTCACGTGGACACAAGTGCGAGAGATGCGGGAAAGTGGATGGGTCTCATTTGGCGCCCATACAGTACATCATCCTGATCTAGCAGGTCTGGCTGGTCCTGCCGAGGTGCAGCGCGAAGTAGGAGAGTGCCGCACTATGCTGGAGCAGCAGTTGGGTTATCCAGTACGTATGTTTGCTTATCCCTTTGGAAGCATTGGAGACCATGGGCTACATGCTGTGAAGGAGGCAGGCTACGATTGGGCAGTGACCACTAGGCCTGGTGTCAATACTTGCCAGAGCGATCCGCATCAGCTTCGGCGCAGAAAAATGGATTTTCCCAAACATTGGCTGGTGGTGGCTGCTGAAACAGCTGGTATCTGGGGATTTTTCTCTCATCTGAAGGGTGGTGCCAGGTATCTCATTCGCAGGTGGGGCAGGCGGACGCAATGAATTGGGTCTGGACGGACGCGATAAATCGGGTCCCTACCTCACTCGCAATAAATTGCGACTAAGGGTCTTTGATAAAGAATAACAAACATAATGAAATACGTTCAAACAATAACATCTGGCAATTTATACCTAAAGGTACACAGTTGCTCGTGATGTAGGGACCCGATTTATCGCGTCCGTGGTGGGCCGATGATCGTAAAAAGGAGGGAATAGATGGACTACTCAGTGCTAGAGAAAATCTCCAAACGGACATTACGTGTTGCTGTGATTGGTCTTGGCTACGTCGGATTACCACTGGCGACAACCTTCGCAGAGGCGGGATTTGCTGTGACGGGTATTGATGTTGACCAGAGAAAAGTTGATCAAGCTAATCGCGGTGAAAGCTATATTGCTGATGTTCCAGACAGCTTGCTGAGAAGACTCATTGATGGAGCCTACTTGAACTTTACGAGCGATTATACAACTTTGGATGAAAAGGATGCCATCATCATTTGTGTTCCCACTCCTTTGGGAAAGACCCGCGATCCTGACATTTCGTATGTTCTCTCAGCAACTCAGCAAGTAAAGGCACACTTGCGACCAGGCCAGCTTGTCATTCTGGAGAGCACGACCTATCCTGGCACAACTGATGAGATTGTGTTACCTGAGTTAGAGTCCATAGGTTTAAGGGTGGGTGTTGATTTCTTCTTAGCTTACTCCCCTGAGCGCGTTGATCCAGGCAATCCTGATTACAACACTCACAATACACCTAAGATCGTTGGTGGCGTTACACAGACGTGTACCAAGCTCGCGAGTGTTTTGTATGAAACAGCTATCGAACGTATCGTCCCAGTCTCATCTACTCGTGTTGCAGAGATGACGAAAATCTTAGAGAACACGTTTCGGGCCGTCAACATTGGCTTAGTCAATGAAATCGCCATTATTTGTGAAAAACTCAACATCAGTGTGTGGGAAGTAATTGAAGCAGCAGCAACGAAACCATTTGGCTTCATGCGCTTCTTACCAGGTCCTGGATTAGGCGGTCATTGTATCCCAGTTGATCCACAATATCTCTCATGGAAGCTCAAGACGCTCGATTATACGACCCGTTTTATTCAGCTTGCGGCAGAGATTAACAGAAGTATGCCTCATTATGTTGTGGATAAGATCGGTGAAGCGTTAAATGAGCAATGTCGTAGTTTCAACGGCTCAACCATACTTCTACTGGGTGCTGCTTATAAACGTAATGTAGGAGATGTGCGTGAATCTCCCGCACTTGACATTATTCAGTTGCTGATGGTGCGCAAGAGCATCGTGCTCTACAATGATGCGTATGTACCATCTCTGACACTAGAGGATCAAACTTTCTCCTCACAGCCAATAAGTAGCGCTTTGTTGCAGGCGGCAGACTGTGTCGTTATCGTTACCGATCATAGCTACTACGACATCCCTTGGATTGTTCGTGATGCAAGGTATATTGTGGACACCCATAATGTCACAAATGGGTATACAGATAAAAAAATATTGAGAATTTAATCATTTACTATCTGGTAACCATATGACCGGTAGAATGAATATCTCCCCCGTTTTGGCAGAGTATTTTTGTGTATGCCTGAGTAAGACACAAACGCCTGCTATGAATTGAAGAGATAAAGATGAGTGCTTGGGGCTCTCCAATAGAGCACAAGAGAATGAGGAGTTATTGATGGATGTCACAGCAATTGCGGATCTTGCACCAGTTGAACTAAATAAACTCGCGCAACAACTGGGTAACACACCGATGGAACCTATTTACCTGGTGATAGAAGGTATTGCCCGCAAAATTCACCTTAAGCTAGAGAGTGAAAATCCAACGGGCTCGGTGAAAGACCGAACTGGTTATAGTCTGATACAAACGGTGGAAGCGCAAGGGCTTTTAAGTAAAGGATCAGTAGTAATAGAGTCAACATCAGGCAATTTGGGTGTAGCGCTTAGCTTCTTCTGCAAATTAAAAGAGTACAGGTTCATAGCGGTCGTTGATCCAAAAACGACACAGGAAAATCTTGCTAAAATGCAAAAGCTCGGTGCCGAGATTGATATGGTAGATCAGCCCGACGAAGTTGGTGGGTATCTCCTCTCACGGCTGCGACGAGTGCGAGAACGGTGTCAGGAGTTTCCCACGTACGTTTGGACCAACCAATACTCGAATCCCGCAAATCCGCATATTCACTACATTAGCACTGGTCCTGAAATATACCGTCAAATGCACGGGGAAGTGGATGCCCTTTTTATGGCCGTATCCACAGGTGGAACGCTGGCTGGTGTTGGACGCTTTTTCCGGGAGGTCAGTCCAGCCACATCTGTTATTGGAGTGGACGCTCATGGGTCAGTCATTTTTGGCACCCCTCCTGCTCCACGCAAGTTGACGGGTATTGGTTCATCTAAGTCATCCAGTTTTATCACTAGAGATCTGTACAATGTGCATATGCTTGTGAAAGATGAAGAAGCGTTTACATTTTGTCGAGTTCTATGGCAGACCACGGGAATCAAAGTTGGCGGATCGAGCGGCGCAGTTCTTGCAGCCTGTGCGAAGTATCTGCAGGCCCATCCTGAGGTTAGGAATGTTGTTTGTGTATGTGCTGATGGCGGCGACAATTATGCAGACTCTATTTTCAATGACAACTGGATACAAAAACAAGGATTTAACCTCTCGAAAGAGCATTTGGAACCAGTGCAAGATATTACATACGGACTGCCTTGTTCCCGGTGAACGGAGGCAATGTGGGATATACAAATTTATGTTATACTGTCAACAGGAGCGAAATGAGGTTTTTAGAATTCTAGCCTACAAATTGTGAACTTTGATAGTATAAGAAAGAGAAGTATGTGGTTGGTATAATGCACCAGCCGCTTCCTTACAGATAATAGTTTTTACAATTAGTACAATGGAGGTAATAATAATGACGACCGTCAGAGAGAAGGGTACCCTTTATCTCAATAAGAAAGACGTAGAATCAGCAAGTGCAGACATCCCCAGAGAGGACCGCGTCCTTTATCTCAGTAGGAAAGACGTAGAATCAGCAAGCGCAGACATCGATAGCGTAGCTATTATTCGTGAGCTTTTCAAGCTGGATGGATCTGGTCAAACGATTTTACCTGATGAGGCCTATCTGGGATGGACGAATGATCAAGGTGAGCAGGTAAGAAGCTTGAATATGCCAGGATATATCGGAGGCTCACTAAATTACGCAGGAACGAAGATCATTAACGGGAATATTGCTAACCCACAACGTGGATTGCCGCGTGCCAGTGGCCTCACTCTGATTTATGATAAGACATCGGTACGTATCAATTGCATCATGGAAGGAGCTTACCTGTCAAGCTTGCGTACTGCTTGCGTCACTGCACTCTCCGCAGACATTTTTAAGGGAAGAGAAATTGAGAGTGTAGCCATAATTGGAGCAGGTGTACTGGCTCAGGCTCACATTGAATTGCTTACAAAGCGGCTTCCTCATTTATGCTCTATATGCATATTTGACCTGAGTAGAGAAAGAATAGCAGCTCTGGAAGCCATCGTGGAGCCAGTGCTTCGGGAACACGGAGTGGAACTTCAAGAAGCACCAACTGCAAAGGAGGCGATTGAGGCGGCACAGTTGGTTGTGCCCGTGACTACCACAACAACTGGTTACATCCAGTTTGACTGGCTACAGCCTGGCGCAATCCTGGTCAACATTTCGCTTGATGATCCCTTACCAGAGGTTGTTTTCCAGGCAGATAAAGTTATCGTGGATAGCTGGGATCTCGTCAAGAGTGACCCAAGGCGTTTGATTGGACGAATGTATAGGGCAGGGCAGATCATTGGACCGGACGAGCCTGATGAGAATGTCGAGGATAGACAACAAAGGCGACGCATTGATGCTGAACTTGGAGATATACTCACTGGTAGCAAGGTTGGACGAGACCATCTCGACGATATTATTCTTGTGAATCCTTTTGGGATGGCTACAGAAGACGTAGCTCTGGCAGCTCACGTATACCAGAAGGCCCTCAAACTCAACATGGGGGTATGGCTGGAGCGGTAAAGAGGATACTCCTCTGAAATAGAGAGCAACTGAACAATTGAGCGGAGCGTGAAGAGTATTGTTTTTCATTGGCGGTGGTGAGCCGCAGGCTCATGACGTGCAGTCTACAGGAGTCATGAGCTTCTCTGTTCCTCTGTTAGCTTGTTTTTCTGCCCTTTAGGACAGGTTTCATTCATGGCTTGCTCAAGTAGTGCAGGAGCTGATTAGGAGAAGCTATTGTTGAGTTTGAGGTGTCGATTTTTGTATATGACGAGCAATAGTAGATTTTAAATCGTTCCAATGCTGTTCAGCGTTATTGTATGACATGGTATCATCATAACTATACCAAAGGATAATTCTCGGGTGTGAATTTGCCAGTGTTTGGGAAAGCATAGACTCCATTTGGTCAGCAGTAGGATAGGGTGTACCTGGTATGTGATATTGGCTATAACTAAATGCTTGCAAAACAATCGCACTATCTTCTTTATGTGTGTTGGCGTATGCTTGTACGCCAGATGCAATTATGCCTGCCTCATAAATTGTGGGATAATCGGGTGAATTATCTCTGACCGGGTAAAAATCACTCCCTATTACATCTGCAGTATCAAAAAAAGGACTGTTTCCACGCCATGTAGCTATTGGATGCGGTGGATTATCTATAAACAGTCGGGGATGCTTGGGATCTAGTTGGTGCACCACATCAGCAAGCGTACTTTTCATCTTGTCATGATTGCCTGGATCTACTTCATCACCAATATAATAGCCCCACACTGCTGGATGATCTTTTACTAGGTTCACCACATACTGAATGAAACCATGATTGTCTTCACAATTGCATGTTTGCACTAAATCAGGAAAATCTGAACTTAAATCTGCTCCATTATAAAAATCAGGATTGTTAAGCGCTACAATCACTTTTATGCCTACTGACTGTGCATGATCAAGATAAGCTTTTTGTGCATTTGCGTTACCACGTAGCTCACCATAATTAATAACCAGTTTAAACCCTGCTGCCGCCATATTGTCTAAATTGGAAAGACAAGTTGCTAGATTCCTTAGACTACAACTGTCATAAATGCCATATCCATCAAATGGTGTGTTTGAAGAAGCTGCTGGTGTGTTCGAAGGAGCTGCTGGTGTGTTTGAAGATCTTGCCAACTGAGGTGTACTTGTTTGTATTTGCGCAATATGTACAATTAGCGCAGAAGCAAGAACGATCACTATGAGGAAAAGTGATCCAAGAATTAATGGACGTTTAAACTTCATAGGTAATGTACCTGCCCTTCAAAAGCGTGATCAAATATCCTTAGTACAGGTGGGCACAAGTGCGTTCCGAGTTGATCCTCTCATCATGAGACCATTTGTCATAACAAACTCGATCACATTTATGCTCAGGTGTACTTAGACCAAGTTGCAGTCCGTCATGCAACTTTGAGTAGCGCTTCGATACGTCCCTGCTGTACTTAAACGTATGGTGTGAATTAAAAAAAGCTCCTTGGCTTGTGAAGCTGGTTCGCGCTTTTGCAGCGAAGAAAATCCGTGCGATCTTTGTGAAATCACCCCGCTCTGGAAGCTCGTTTATCTATTTCACACCAAAACGTTTAAGTATTATACGTCGGTTGGCAAGTTAATATCACATCCCGGAAGTATGGCATTCATCGAAGATCACGAATCTAAGTTTCTCTGGTTAAGCGTTGCTGGTTTAGCTGTGGCTGCACGAACGTTTGGTTTGGAGGTCTGTGTATAATAAAGATAGGTGGTCCGGTTAGGAACTAAAAAGTTAAATGTTGTATAAGAGTTTCCTTGGATATCTAAATACAATGTTTAAGGGGAAATCATTAAATTACAGCATTTAGTTATAGAACTTTAACGTTGTCCTTCGGACACTGTAAATCAACACATTTAGTAACCTGAAAAGGGAAAGGATTCACA
>Ga0207416_1001016_pt1 | contig 40778 bp, 35 predicted proteins | sample PaiPotPPM11metaG_FD_184107 | JGI IMG/M metagenome (GOLD analysis project Ga0207416, IMG submission 184107) | Iron sulfur acid spring bacterial and archeal communities from Banff, Canada, to study Microbial Dark Matter (Phase II) - Paint Pots PPM... ...
AACACAAAGGGAGGCTTCACCATGAGAACCATGAGAATGCTGTTCGCACTACCGGTTATTGCATGCCTGGTCCTTCTCGCGTCTCCCGCCGCCCATGCGGCACAGGGCCTGGATTGCTGGTTCGGCTCGGTGCAACTCTATCTCACCTGCCCCGATCGTGGGGTGGGGATTTCTCTGAACCCGGAATTGCATCATACTCCGGATCAGATCGACAATCCAGGGACGACCACGACAAGCACGAGCGCACCTACCACGACCACGGGTCCGTCCACGACGACTTCGACCACGTCTGCTCCGACCAGCTCGACTGTCACGGTCAGCGGTCCGGGGACCGCGACCGCGACCAACACGGGCGGCGGCACCGCGACGGCGACCAGCACGGGGACCGGTACGGCCACCGCAACCAATACGGGTCCCGCGGGATCTTCTGCAAACGCGATCAGCACGGGAGCTGGCACGGCGACCGCGACGAACTCAGCGGGAGTGGGGAACGTCACGGCGACTAACGCAGGTGCTGGAACGGTCACGAACACGAACGGCGTGACCACCACGTCCCCGATCAGTACGCCAGCGCCTAATACCGGAATCGCCACGTCTACGGCGACGAGTACGGGAACTCCCTCTTCAGCGACGGCGACGACAGGGGCGGGGACGGCGGCGGCTGTGAATGGCACTACCGCTAGTAGAGTCGCCCCAGGTCTTGGCAATGCGACCGCCACGGCCACGGGCGGCGTCGCTACCGCGACGACCGTTTCTACCGTTACGACGATCACGCCCGGGGTGACGACGACCACCACTACACCCGGGGTGACGACGGTAACGCCCGGGGTCACGACGACCACCTTCACGCCCGGGCCCAATACCACGACCACGAGCCGGTTCGGAAGCGGGACGCCTGGAAATGCGAACGGCGGGGCACCCGTTGGGGGCGCGGCTGAGAACGCCGCAACGCATTAAGACCTTCATTGAGACATTTTAGAAGGGACGCGGCACCGCACTCGAAGTTGTGAATCGCCCCGCTCCCGCAGGCGTGCTCCTGCGGGAGCGGGGGGCGCGGTGAGTGTCCCGACACCGACGTTCTCGTCTCGGGCCTGCGATCCTAGTACGACTTCCGCACTTCTCCCTTTAACCGTGCTCTTCTAACGCCAGTAGCAGCTGGCCCTTCGTCTCTTTGGCGCGCCCAGAGCCAATTGCTCCCCCAGTCCTGCCTGGCACGGCGAACACGGGTCTGCCGGACGTCTCATCCAGTTTGATCCCAAGGTCTGTGCAATCTTGGACAGACTGTCGTTCTCGCATCTGTCATAGTTTGTAGGATGGCTCTAGTATCCAGAAAACCTTCTGAGTCATCATAAAGGAGTATGACCTTCATGACTTCTGCAACGCTAACTCGGGCCCGGATGCCAGCGACAAATCGGGGCGCGCGTCCCGTGAAGCGGAAGGGCCCTGCGGCCAACGCCGCCCGGGGTGCGCATCCGTGGGGATCGCGAGGTGCCCCTTCGACACGCCCGTACTGGAATCTACGGCTGTACGTCGCTGGGTCATCGCCGAGGTCACTGGCCGCCGTCACCAATCTCACAAAAGTCTGGGAGGAACATCTGCCGGGCCAGTATTCGATCGAGGTCGTAGACCTTCTCGAGCATCCGAACCTGGCCCGGGCAGATCAGATCCTGGCGACCCCTGCACGGGTGGGGGCGCTTCCCTCGCCGATCCGCAGGGTCATCGGGGATCTTTCGAGCCGCGATCGAGTGTTGGTCGGGCTGGAGATCAGCACGGACGTGAGGCACCGCAGGCACCGCAATAGTAGTTGACACCCGCGAACATACGTACTAAAATTCCTCTAATTACCCGGCGGACGTGCGGGCCGGGTCGTCAGGAGGATCGGCCTACCGCGTGAGTCAAAACGTTCATCGAGTGGGGCTGCTGGACGACGTCGCCGAGGTGCTGATCCGCGAGGACGAGCTTCGGGCACGGGTCGCGGACCTCGGCCGGGAGATCAGCAGCGGTTACGAAGGCAAGACCCCGCTCCTCGTCGGTATCCTGAAGGGCGCGTCGATCTTCCTCTCCGATCTGCTCCGCCAGGTCACGATCCCGTGCATGATGGACTTCATCGCGACAAGCTCGTACGGCGCCGGGACCGAGAGTTCCGGGATCGTCCGGATCCTGAAGGATCTGGATCAGACGATCGAGGGCCGGCACGTGTTGATCGTGGATGACATCATCGACACCGGATACACCATGGATTACCTGCTCGAAACGCTGAAGGCCCGATATCCGGCGAGCCTGCGCGTGTGCGCCCTCCTCGACAAGATCTCACGCCGGCGCCGCCACGTGCCGATCGACTATCGCGGGTTTGAGATTCCGGACAAGTTCGTCGTCGGGTACGGACTCGACTACGGCGGGATCTATCGGAACCTGCCGTTTGTCTGCGTGTTGAAGCCCGAGGTGTATACCTGACGCCCCGCCGCCGCCCCCGGAAGGGGGCGGACGCATTTGGCTCCGCCCCAGGCCCGGCGCGTCGGCGGGCGGGGACGGCACGAGGATGAGCGACGAGGGAGGTGACTTCTAGTGGAGTTCATCGGCAAAGGACGGGCGGCCCGGCGCACATACGGGTTTGAAGAGATCGCGCTCGTTCCCGCCTCGGCAACGATTGATCCGGAAGACGTCGAGCTGTCCTGGCAGGTGGCCGGCCGGACCTTTCCGCTGCCGATCATCGCGTCCGCGATGGACAGCGTCGTCGACGTCCCGTTCGCCATCGCGCTCTCCCGCCTCGGCGGCATGGCCGTCCTGAACCTCGAAGGCCTTCAGACCCGCTACCTCCGTCCGCAGGAGGCGCTCGAGCGCCTCACGGCGGCCCCGCCGGAGCGCCTCGTCGGCCTCATGCAAGAGATGTACCGGGAGCCGATCAACGACGATCTGGTCGCTCGGCGGATCGAGGAGATCCGCACGGGCGGCGGGGTGCCCGTCGTCTCCACGACCCCCGGTCAGGCGGCTCGGCTCGGACCGCTCGCCGCGGAGGCGGGGGCGGAGCTCCTGCTCGTGCAGTCCACCGTGATCACCGAGCAGCACCGAAGCGAGCGGGGACGCACGCTCTCCCTGCGCGAGCTCACGGCCCGGACGGCGATTCCGGTGATGGCCGGCAACTGCGTGTCCTACGAGGCCGCGCTCCAGTTGTTCGAAGCGGGCGTCGCGGCCGTCTTCGTCGGCGTGGGCCCGGGGGCCGCGTGCACGAGTCGCAAGGTGCTGGGGGTCGGCGTGCCGCAGGCGACGGCGATCGTGGACGTCGCCGCGGCGCGCGCGGAGTTCGCGCGGCGGACCGGCCGGCACGTGCCGATCGTGGCGGACGGCGGCATCTCTGTCGGCGGAGAGATCGCGAAAGCGGTCGCCTGCGGGGCGGACGCGGTGATGCTGGGGTCCCTGCTCGCCCGATCCGAGGAGGCCCCGGGGCGCGGGTGCCACTGGGGGATGGCGACGCCGCACGTGGCGCTGCCCCGGGGGACCCGGATCACGGTCGGCACCACGGGGACGCTTCGGGACATCCTGTTCGGTCCGGCCCGGGTGGATGACGGTTCGCAGAACCTGGCCGAGGCGCTGCGCACCGCGATGGGGATGTGCGGGGCCGGGACGATCACGCAGATGCAGCAGGCCGAGGTCATCATCGCCCCGGCGCTCATCACGGAGGGGAAGACGATGCAGATCGCCCAGCGGGTCGGCCAGGGACGCTAGCGTGACGACCCACCTCGCGACCGAGGGGCGGCCCGCCGGATCCCCGCAGGGGAGCGGCATCGGAGACGCCGCGCTGCCGGTCGCGGATCTCGTCGTCGTCCTGGATTTCGGGGCCCAGTACAGCCAGCTGATCGCCCGCCGGGTTCGCGAACTGCGCGTCTACAGCCTGATCCTGCCGTTTGACACCCCGCTCGCCGAGCTGCTGGCGCTCCGGCCGAAGGGGATCATCCTCTCCGGGGGGCCGGCGAGCGTGTACGATGCGGGGGCGCCCCGGTGCGAGCCCGGGCTGTTCACGGCGGGCATCCCAACCCTCGGCATCTGCTATGGGATGCAGCTGATGGCGCACGTCCTGGGCGGTCAGACCGGGCCGGCGAGCCGGAAGGAATACGGCCGGACGCGCTTGTTCGTCGACGAGCCGGACCGAGACGAAGGCCTCTTCCGCGGCCTCGAGCCGCGCCTGATCTCCTGGATGAGCCACGGCGACACCGTCCACCGCCTGCCCCAGGGGTTCGAGACCCTCGCGCATTCCGACCACACGCCGTACGCCGCGATCGCCGACCACGCGCGCCGGTTGTACGGCCTGCAGTTCCACCCGGAAGTCTCGCACACGCCGTGGGGCACCGACGTCCTGCGCAACTTCCTCCATACCGTGTGCGGGTGCGCGCCGTCGTGGACGATGACCTCATTCGTCGAACGCGCGGCGCAGGAGATCCGGACCCAGGTGGACACCGGGCGGGCGATCTGCGCCCTGTCGGGCGGCGTGGACTCGAGCGCCGCGGCCGCGCTCGTCTACCGGGCGATCGGCGACCGTCTGAGCTGCGTGTTCGTGGATCACGGCCTGCTGCGCCAGGGCGAGGCGGAGCGCGTGGTCGAGGTGTTCCGTGACCATTTCGGGATGCCCCTCGTCCACGTGAACGCCCGGCAGCGGTTCCTGGACCGGCTGCGCGGTGTCACCGACCCGGAGCACAAGCGCGTCTTGATCGGCCGGGAGTTCATCACCGTCTTCGCGGAGGAGGCGGCCCGGCTCGGCCGGCCGGAGTTCCTCGTGCAGGGCACGCTCTACCCGGATGTCATCGAGAGCGGCACGCGAACCGCCGCCCGGATCAAGACCCACCACAACGTCGGCGGCCTGCCGGAGGTGATGCCGTTCCGCCTGATCGAGCCGTTCCGCACACTGTTCAAGGACGAGGTGCGCGTGGTGGCGCGGACGCTCGAACTGCCGGATGAGATGGTCGGGCGGCACCCGTTCCCGGGCCCGGGGCTCGCGATCCGGGTGCTCGGCGACGTCACCGAGGAACGGCTGGCCATGCTCCGCGAGGCCGATGCGATCGTGACGGAGGAGATCCGCCGGGGCGGGCTGAGCCGGGAGGTGTGGCAGGCGTTCGCGGTCCTCCTCCCGGTACACTCGGTGGGCGTGGCGGGAGACGCCCGCACGTACGGGCACGTCGTCGCCGTCCGCGCCGTGACGAGCGAGGATGGCATGACGGCGGACTGGGCGCGGCTGCCCGCCGAACTGCTCGAAACGATCAGCAACCGGATCACCGGAGAGGTGCGCGCTGTGAGCCGGGTCGTGTACGACATCAGCAGCAAGCCCCCGGCCACGATCGAGTGGGAGTGACAGAGTCAATCCCATTGTCAGTTGCGTTTCGTAGCTCCTGGCATTAGCGGGGGCTACGCTTCGAGGCCCCACTGATACCCTTCTTCCTGGATGAGTTTTTAACTGGCATAGGCCTATGCACCCGGGCCCGTTCCGCACCCCTCCGGACCCGATGCGGGATTTCGGCAGGCTGAGAAATCACGCTGGTCCAGCGAAACCCTCACCTCCACTGCGCTGCGGGAAGTGAGCAATATGGGACAGCCAGATCCTCCTGTCTTCGGTTATCCTGGAGGCAGTTTCAGGCAAAGGGGGATCCATTTATGCGACTCATGAAACTGCTCGCCACGCTCTCGGTTCTTGCCGGGCTGTCCGGGCTCTCTCTGATGGTCGTCCCGGCCGCGCTCGCAGACGTGCCAATCTGTTACTTCGGCGCCGTGCAGCTCTGGCTCACGTGCCCCACTCCCGGCAAGGAAATGCTGGATGTCCGCGACAGGTTCACGACCACCACCAGTCCATCTACCACAGTTACGGGTCCCTCGACGACCACTGTCGGACCTTCGACGACAACCACCAGTGCACCGACGTCCACCACGACGCCTGACAGGACGGTTGTCGCTCCCGATATTGTGACGACCACCACGACCGCCGGACCCGGGACGGCGACCGCCACCAATACAGGGCCGGGATCGGCGAGTGCCGTCAGTACGGGATCCAGTAGCACCGCGACCGCCACCACCGGTCCGCTTGGTGGCGCGTCCTACGCGATCAGCACCGGGACCGGGACGGCGACCGCCACGAACACGGCGGGCCTGGCCTCTGTCACGGCGACGAATGCCGGCTCCGGCTCGGTGACAAACACCAACGGTGTCATCACCACGTCGCCCACGAGCGCGCCTCCGTCCATCACGGGGATTGCGACCTCGACCGCGACGAACACGGGATCGGGCACAGCGACGGCGACGACAGGGGCGGGTACGGCGGCGGCAACCCAGACGACCCCATCCGTGGTCTTGTCGAGCACCGGCGCGGGTAATGCGACCGCGACGCAGACCGGAAGCGGAAAGGCGACGGCAACAACGGCGTCCACGATAACGACGACCACGCCCGGAGCAGTGACGGTGATTCCCGGCGTCACAACCATCGTGCCCGGCGTCACAACCGTCGTGCCCGGGGTTGTCACCGTAACGCCGGGCGTCACGATCGTTGTGCCGGGTGTGACGACGACGACCAAGAATCCTGGGCCGTCAATTCTGAACACCACCACCTTTGCGGGCGGGACGCCCGGGAACGCGAATGGCGGCGCGCCGGTTGGTGGCGTGGCAGAGAACGCTGCCACACGGTGACCTCGGGGGGGCCGCGGACTTGCTCCTTTGCCCGCGTCCGGGCGCTCCGGGCTAGTAGCCTCCTCCAGTACACGCACTGAACGGGACGACAACGAGGGGCCCGGGAGAAATCCCGGCCCCTCGATCTTTGAGATTAGACGATGGTCTTCGCTGGTTGCGTTGCTTGCCTGTCTTTCCGCAGGGCCTCCCGTAACTGCGGGAGGCCGCGGTGCCCGTGCAGCCGCCGTAGCCGGGGTTCGATGTCCAACCTGCAGCCGGCCCCGCCAGAGGCCCTGCGGGTCCTTGGGCAGATAACCTGACGACGTTCTCCCGCTTATGGTAGGCGCAGCGCTGGACCGGAGTGTGCGGGCCAAAGACCCGGCGCACCGCCGCCCGCAGGCCTTTGCCGCCGTCCATGATCACCAAGAGTCCCTGCTCGCAGCGGAGCCCTCGATCCCCAAGTGATGCAAGAACTCGGCGCGGGCGGTCTCGTTCTCCGTCCCGGTCTCCACAAAGCCCAGCACCCGCTTCTCGCCCTGCTGAGACGTCCACCGATGCACACCAGGTGATCGGTGGCCCCGGGCGTACCGGGGTCCCGCCCGCTTGCAGCCCCAGCGGGATCAAAGCTTGAATCACCGCTATGCGGGTCTCCAGATCGTCCGGTCTCCACGCCGCCAGGTCGGCAAGGTGGCCCTCGTCGGCGTTGACGCCCTTCTTGACGCGCAGTACCGTGGGCATGAAGCGGCCTCCTTCCGCGTGTGGTGGCGTCTGACGCTCCCAGGGGGCATTTGCAACTGACTCTAGCACAGACTCGGAGTGACACGGTCCACTGCGCTAGAATAGAGGGCGTGACACCCACCGCGGATCTCGAGACGCTCCTCAACCCGCCCCAGCTTGCGGCCGTGCGCCACGGCGACGGCCCGGTGTTGGTGCTGGCCGGGGCCGGGTCCGGGAAGACGCGGGTGCTCACGTACCGGATCGCCGATCTGATCCGCGCGCGCGGGCTCGCGCCCGCCGAGATCCTGGCCGTCACGTTCACCAACAAGGCCGCCGGGGAGATGCGGGAGCGGCTCGGGGTCCTCCTCGGGCCGGCGCTGGTCCGGTCGCTCTGGATCGGGACGTTTCACGCGGTCTCGAGCCGCATTCTCCGGCTGTCGGGCGCGCCGATCGGCGTGCCGCCGCGATTCGTGATTTATGATACGGACGACCAGCGGGCGCTCGTCCGGGAGAGCCTCCGCACGCTCAACGTGGATGAGCGGCGGTTCCCGCCGTCCGCGGTGCTCGCCGAGATCAGCCGCGCCAAGAATGAGCTCATCGACCACGTCGCGTTCGCCTCCCGCGCGGAGACCTTCCACCAGGAGGTGATCGGCCGCCTGTACGCGGCGTACGAGCGGCGCCTGGCCGAGTGCGGCGCGCTCGATTTCGACGACCTGCTTGTGCGGGTGGTGCAGCTCTTCCGCGAGCACCCGACGGCGCTCGCCGAATATCAGTCCCGGTTTCGCCACATTCTCGTGGACGAGTACCAGGATACCAACCACACCCAGTTCGTCCTGGTCAGCCTGCTCGCGCGCCGCCACCGGAACCTGTGCGTCGTCGGCGACGACGACCAGGCGATCTATCGGTGGCGCGGCGCCGATGTTCGCAACATCCTCGAGTTCGAGCGGGACTATCCGGAAGCCCGGATCATCACCCTCGAGCAGAACTACCGGTCCACCAAGCGTATCCTCGCGGCGGCGGCCGCGGTGATCGGGCACAACCCGCACCGCCACGCCAAGACCTTGTGGACCGATAACCCAGAGGGCGATGCGGTCACGCTGTACGAGGCGTTCGACGGCTACGATGAAGCGCGGTACGTTGCAGAGCAGATCCGCGCCCGCATCACCGCGGGCGGTCGGGCGGGGGAGGTCGCGATCCTGTACCGCACCAACGCCCAGTCCCGCCAGTTCGAGGAGATGTTCCTCCGCCTGGGCATCCCGTACCAGATCGTCGGCGGCGTGCGGTTCTACGAACGCGCGGAGATCAAGGACATCCTCGCGTATCTTCGGCTGGCCTACAATTCCCAGGATGTGGCGAGCCTCCGGCGGGTGCTCAACGTGCCGCGCCGGGGCATCGGTGACGCCACGGTCCGCCGGCTCGAGGCCTGGGCCCGTGGCGAAGGCGTCGCGCTCTGGGACGCGTTCCGGCGCGCGGGCGAGGCCGGCGTCGGGCCCCAGGTCCGGCGCGGGATCGAGGAGTTCGTCGGCATCGTGGACGCGCTCTCGGCGTTCGCATCCGGGCACACCGCGCACGAGGTCCTCGAGCGCGCGCTCGATCTGACCGGATACCGGGGGATCCTTGAGGCCGAGGGCACCGACGAGGCCTATGCGCGGGTGGAGAACCTGGACGAACTCGCCGCGGTCGCGCAGGAGGTCGAGGCGATGACCGGGGAGGGCACGCTCGAGGCGTTCCTCCAGCACCTTGCGCTCCAGACCGATGTCGACACGTGGGAAGACCGCGCCGACCGCGTCACGCTGATGACTCTCCACAGCGCCAAAGGGCTCGAGTTTCCCGTCGTCGCGCTCGCGGGGCTCGAGGAGGGGCTGTTCCCCCACGCCCGCGCGATCGAGCAGGAGTCGGACCTCGAGGAGGAACGCCGCCTCTGCTACGTCGGGATGACGCGCGCCCGGTCGCGCCTGCTGCTCACGTATGCGCGCCAGCGGACGACCTACGGGATGTCGCGTCCGAGCCTGCCCTCCCGCTTCCTGGCCGAGATCCCCCCCGAGTTCCTGGTTCGCGCCGCGACCTCGCGGACTCCCACGGGAGACTGGCCGGAGGACGACGACCGCCCCGTCCCCACGGTCGCGGTCGGGGACTTCGTGCGGCACAAGACGTTTGGCACCGGCCGCGTCCTCGAGATCGACGGGGACGGCCCGCGCGCGATCATTACCGTGCGGTTCAACGAGCTGGGCACGAAGCGGCTCGCGCTCGGCTACGCGCCGCTCGTCGCCGTCACCCCGCCCCCGGATCCCTGAGGGGGCGGGAATCGCTCGGCGGCCGGGCGAATACCCCTGGGCGCGCCGAACACACGTCCCCCGTCCTGGAAGGAGCAACCCGACGTGCGAGCACCCGTGCTGATCAGCCTGATCGTTCTGAGCCTCCTCTCGCCCCCCCAGTTAGGCGCTGCGCCGCCGCACATCAGCCTCCCGGGACTCCCCGCCCCCAAGGTGATGGTCGGCGACATCGGGCAGGCCGGCGGGACGTTCCTCGATTCCCAGGTGAGCGATCCCCGAACGTTCAACCCGGTCATCGCACAGGAGACGTCCTCCACCGGACCTCTCGGCTACCTGTTCGACGGGCTTGTGGAAGACAACGGCGAAACGACGGAGACGGAGCCCGCGCTGGCCGAGTCCTGGACGACGAGCACGGACGGGAAGGCGTGGACGTTCGTGCTGCGCCAGGGTCTCCAGTGGGCCGACGGGAGGCCCGTCACCGCCGACGACGTGACGTTTACCTTCCAGGTCATCTATGATAAGCGGATCCCGAACAGCTTGAGCGACGTGCTCGCGATCGCCGGCAAGCCGATTGAGGTCACGAAGGTGGACGGCCGGACGATCCGGTTCACGACGGCCCAGCCGTTCGGCCCGTTTCTCCGCTCGATCGGGATCGGGATCATCCCGCGCCACACGCTGGATGCGGCGTACCGGGCCGGCAAGTTCAACCAGACGTGGGGGGTCAACACCGCCCCCCGCCAGATCGTGGGCACGGGGCCGTACATCATGACCGAGTACAAGCCCGCCCAACGCATCGTATACGAGCGCAACCCGCATTACTGGAAGGCCGACATGGCCGGCCACCGCCTCCCGTACATCGACCGGGCGGTGCTGACGATTGTGCCGGATCAGAACGCCCGCCGGCTCCTGTTTCAGGGCGGCCAGGCCGACAGCTACGGCGTCCGGCCCCGCGAGCTGGCGGAGTTCAAGCGGGGGGAGAAGGCCGGCAACTACACCGTGTTCGACGGCGGCCCCACATTCGGGACCGAATTCCTGATGTTCAATGAGAACCCGAAGAGCGGGATGTCCGACTACAAGCTCAAGTGGTTCCAGACCCAGAAGTTCCGGCAGGCCCTGTCCTATGCGGTCGACCGGCAGGCGATCATCAATCAGGTCTACGCGGGCCACGCGATCCCCCAGTACGGTCCCGAGAGCCCCGCGGACAAGTTCTTCTTCAACCCGCACGTCATGCAGTACCCCTATGACCTGGCCAAAGCAGAGGCGGTGCTGGCCGAGGCCGGGTTCAAGAAGGGGCCGGACGGCATGCTCCGGGACGCCGACGGGCATCTCGTCCAGTTTGTGATCAGCACGAACTCGGACAATCCGGACCGGGTCGCGATCGCGAACATCATCCGGCAGGACCTGACCAAGCTCGGGATCCAGGTGACGCTCGTCCCGGAGGCGTTCAACACCCTGGTCAACAAGCTCGTCGAGTCCTTCAGGTGGGAAACGATGGTCCTCGGCCTCACCGGCGGGATCGACCCCCACAACGGCCAGAACGTGTGGAAGTCCACGGGCAGCCTCCACATGTGGTATCCGAAGGAGCCGAAGCCCGTGACCCCGTGGGAGGCCCAGGTCGACCGGTACTTCAACCTGGGCGCATCGACCGTGGACCAGAACCGGCGGAAAGCGTACTACGCCCAGTACCAGGCGATCATCGCGGAGGAAGTGCCGGTCATCTACACGGCGATCCCGAACGCGTACGTAGCCGTCCGCAACAAGTTTGGGAACGTCAAGTTCACAGCGTTCGGGGGTCCGTTCTGGAACTTCCCCGACATCTACATCAAGCGCTGAGCGCCACGCGTTGAGCGCCCGTTGATCCGCTACATCCTGCGCCGGCTGATCCTGCTCGGGCCGCTGCTGGTCGGCATCACCATCATCAGCTGGGCGGCGATCCAGCTCGCCCCCGGCTCAGGGGACTACTTCCAGTCCCTCGTCTTGCAGTACCCGCAGATCTCGCCCAAGACGATCGCCGCGCTCCGGGCCGAGTTCGGCATGGACCAGCCGCCGTGGATCCAGTATCTGCGCTGGTTGTGGAGCATCCTGCACCTCAACTTCGGGATCTCGTTTGCGTACAACGTCCCGGTCACCTGGCTGATCGGCAGCCGGGCCCTCAACACGCTGCTCCTGTCGATCACGTCCCTCGTCGTCGCCTGGGCCGTGGCGATCCCGATCGGGATCTACTCCGCCGTGCGCCAGTACTCGGTCATGGACGGGCTCCTCAACACCGCGGCGTTCGTCGCGCTCTCGATCCCGAGCTTCTTCAGCGCCCTCCTGCTGCTCTACGCCGCGTTCTGGACGCACGCGCTGCCGCTGCAGGGGCTCACGAGCGTCGACTTCGATTTTCTCCCGTGGTGGGGGAAACTGCTCGACCTCGCCCGGCACCTCGTCCTCCCGACGATCGCCCTGGGCCTGTTCTCGGTCGGCGGGCTGATGCGGTACATGCGCACCAACCTGCTCGACGTGCTGCGGGCCGACTATGTGCGGACGGCCCGGGCGAAGGGGGTGCCGGAGCGCCGGGTCATCTACCGGCACGCCGTCCGGAACGCGATCAACCCGCTGGTGACGCTGTTCGGGTTCGAGCTCGGCGGCCTGCTGAGCGGCGCCGCGTTCGTCGAGAACGTGCTCGGGTACCCGGGCCTCGGTCGCCTCATCCTGGAGGCCCTCCTCAAGAAGGACGTGTTCGTCGTCATGGGCAGTCTTTTGCTCGGCAGCATCCTCCTGATCCTCGGCAATCTGGCCGCCGACATCATGCTCGCATATACGGATCCGCGCATTCGCTATGACTGAGGCGGGCGGGCGCTGATGGCCCGGGACCTCGTCGCCGAGCGGCAGGCGGTTCGGCAACGCTGGGAGGCGGCCCGCGCGCGGACCCCGCTCCAACTCGCGTGGCGGCAGCTCACGCGGTACACGATGGCGCTCGCCGCCCTGGGCGTGCTGATCGTGCTCTATGCGGCGATGCTGATGGCGGAGTTCCTGGCCCCGTACGCGCTCGACTTTACGGACCGGACCGTGTACTATGCCCCGCCGGTCGGCATCCACCTTGTCGACGCGCAGGGCCACTGGCACGCCCGGCCGTTCGTGTATGCCTACCGGCAGGTGGATCCGACGACCCCGCTCTACGCCCCCGACACGTCCCGGCCGTACGAGCTGCACTTCCTCGTCCACGGCTTTCCGTATCGGCTCCTCTGGCTGGTGCCGACGGATCTCCACCTGATGGGCGTGGACCCACCGGCCCGTGTGTTCCTGTGGGGGAGCGACCAGTTTGGGCGGGACCTGTTCTCCCGGATGCTCTTCGGGAGCCGGGTCTCGCTCTTGATCGGCGTCCTGGTCGTCGTGACGACGTTTCCGATCGGGATGATCCTGGGGGGGATCGCCGGTTATTACGGCGGCGTGATCGACAACGTCACCATGCGGCTGGTCGAGGTGCTGGCCGCGTTCCCGGCGTTCTATCTGATCCTCACCCTCGTCTCGGTCTTGCCGCCCACGCTCTCCAGCAGCGGCCGGCTCTTCATGATCTCGGTGGTGTTCAGCGTGGTGGGGTGGGGAGGGCTGGCCCGCGTCATCCGCGGGCTCGTTCTGAGCATCCGAGAGATGGAGTTCGTCCTCTCCGCCAGGGCCGCCGGCCTGAGGGATCTCAAGGTGATCGTCCGGCACATCCTGCCCAGCACGTCGTCGTACGTCATCGTCGCCGCGACGCTGACGATCCCGGGGGCGATCCTGGGCGAGAGCGGATTGTCGTTCCTCGGCATCGGCGTGCAGGAGCCGAGCACGAGCTGGGGCCTGCTCCTCGCGCAGGCGCAGAACATCGAGGCGCTGACCCAGTTCCCGTGGCTCCTGATTCCGGGTCTCGCGATCGTGCTGGCGATCCTGGCCTACAATTTCCTCGGGGACGGCCTGCGCGATGCCCTCGATCCCCGGCAGAGGTCCTGAATGGCGAAGCCCGCCTCGTCTCCCGCATCTCGGTCACGCCTGGCGCGTCGATCCGGGGCTCCCGGCGTGCGGAAGCCCCTCGGCTGGACCGTCTGGCTGTTCATCGGCGCCGCCCTCGCCGTCGTGATCGTCGCCGGCGCCCTCATCTGGGGACGGATTGCCCAGGTCCAGCAGGGTGCGATCGTCCCGGAGGTCCCGCGTGGGGTCACCCACGATCCCGCCACCCGGGCGCGGGGGGCGGTCGTGAGCATCTCCGGGCAGGAGAGCCGGCCGGTCTCGACCTACGATCCCCCGTCCGGGACCGTCACGGTGCGCTTCCAGTCCCGCTACTACGATCCCCACCACACCCCGGCGCTCAACCGTCAGTACCTCGCCACCGAAGGGCGGCTCGTCGTCCAGTTGATCTTGTATGACGACCCGGGGATCAGCCGGGCCGTCGCCGAGTTGTACGCCGGCCGGCAGAAGCTGGCGACCGTCGGCGGCACCCCCCGGGACGCCTACGCCGGGTACACGGTTGAGTATGCCGGCGGGCTGCCCTAGCCGGCGAAGAGGGGCTGCCCGCGTGACGTCGTATGCCCGTGTCTAGCGCCCAGGAGACTCGGGCGATCATGGGGGGTGGGTCATGGCGCGCGTGAGCCGGCAGGCGGGAGTGCTGCTTCTCATCGCGGTGATGGTGCTCGGCTGGTGGCCCGTGGCGCCCGGGGAGGCCGCGGCGGCCAAAGACGAAGTGGTGATCGGCATCTCGCAGGAGCCCGACATCCTGGTGCCTGGACTGGGGGGCAATCTCGCGGTCAGCGGCGAGCTGCAGCAGGCGCTGTTCGCCCGCGGCGTGTCGTGGGACGACAGCTGGCAGCTGAACCCGATCCAGGCCAAGGAAGTCCCGACGTTCCAGAACGGGCAGTGGAAGCTGCTCCCGGGGAACAAGATGCAGCTGACCTGGCACCTCAAGCCGTTGAAGTGGCAGGATGGCGTCCCGGTCACGGCCGAGGACTACGTGTTCACGCACCGGGCCATCATGAACGACAAGGTGCCGGTCATCTCCCGTGTGTTTGAGAAGCACGTCGAGAATATCCTGGCGCCGGCGCCGGACACGCTCGTCATCACCTTCAAAGATCACTATGCCTACGCGAATACGAACATCATCCAGTGGGGCCCGTGGGCGCGTCACCTGCTCGAGAAGGCCTATCACGACAACCCGGGTGGGCTCGACAAACTCCCGTACGGCAACGATCCCAAAGCCACGATCGGGGACGGGCCGTACCGCATCGTCTCCTGGCAGAAAGGGAGTTCGGTTGTCGCAGAGGCGTCGCCCTATTACACCATCGACACGCCCCGCGTCAAACGGATCGTGTGGCGCGTGATCACCGACACGAACACGCTCGTCGCCAACATGCTCGCCGGCTCGATCGACGCGCTCTCCCCGATCAGCGTTTCGTTCGACCAGGCGGTCCAGCTCGACCAGCAGATCACGCAGCGCCGGCTGGCCGACAAAGTGCTGTTCACCCCCGGGCTGATCTGGGAGCACGTCGACCTGAACCTGAGCAACCCCAAGCTCAAGGACAGGCGGGTGCGCCAGGCCCTGCTCTACGCGGTGGACCGGCAGGCGATGGTGATGTCCCTCTTCCAAGGGAAGCAGCCGGTCGCCGACAGTTACCTGCCCCCCAAGCACTACGGCTACGATGCCGCCGCGCCCAAATACGCGTACAATCCCGACCGGGCCAAGCAGCTGCTCACCGAGGCAGGATGGACGCCGGGCCCGGATGGGGTCCTCCGAAACGCCCAAGGGGAGCGGTTCACCGTGACGATCGGGACGACGGCCGGCAACCGGGTCCGGGAAGACGTCGAGCAGATTTTACAAAATCAGTGGCGCAAGGTCGGGGTCGAGCTCAAGATCAGCAACCAGCCGGCCCGCGTGTTCTTCGGCGAGACCACGCGCAAACGTGATTTCGAGATGGCGATGTATGCGTGGGTGCAAAGTCCCGTCGCCGATTGTGAGACGCTCTACACCTCGGACAACATCCCCTCCGCGCAGAATGCGTACAACGGCCAGAATTTCCCCGGGTTCTCCAACGCCGAAATGGACACGCTCTGCCACGGCGTGCCCGCGGAACTCGACCAGGCGAAGCGGGTCGTGATGCTGAAGCGGACCCAGGCGATCCTCGCCGAGGAACTGCCCGTGCTGCCGCTCTACTTCCGGGTGGATGTCACGTCGATCAGGAACGGGCTCCAAAACTGGAAGCCGACCGGGCTCGGCCCGGGGGGCCAGGTCACGTGGAACGCCAGCCAGTGGGCGTGGGTGCAGTAGCCGCGGGGCACATCCTCTACCGGCGCGGGTGACGTGCACCGGTTCGTGATCCGGCGGGTGCTCCAGACGATCCCGATCCTCCTGGGGATATCGGTGATCGTGTTCGCGTTGCTCGCCGCGGCGCCGGGAGATCAGGTGGATCTCTTGCTCTCCGGGATTCCCAACATTACCCCGCAAGACGTGGTCCGCCTGAAACACATCTACGGCCTGGACGAATCCGTTCAGATCCGCTACGTGAAGTGGCTGGGGCTCGCCGTGCAGGGGGATCTGGGCTGGTCGCGGACGTACAAGGAGCCGGTCGCCCATCTGATCTCGGACCGCCTGGGCAACACCGCGATGCTGGCGTGCGCCGCCCTTGCCCTCGCCCTGGCGGTCGCCGTGCCCGTCGGCATCTACTCGGCGCTGCACCAGTACTCGGCGCTGGACTACGGCGCCATGCTGTTCACCTTCTTCGGGGTCAGCGTCCCGGTGTTCTGGTTCGGCATCATGCTGATCTACCTGTTCGGGGTCACGTGGCACGTGCTGCCCCCGGGCGGTATCAACTCTCCCGGGGTGGCGCCCGGGTTCCCGATGCTGCTCGACCGGCTGAAGTACCTGCCGCTGCCGACGCTCGCGCTCGGCCTGGTGTTCATGGCGAGCTTCACCCGGTACACGCGCAGCAGCATGCTGGAGGTCGTGCGCCAGGACTACGTGCGAACCGCGCGGGCGAAGGGGCTGCCCCAGCGCATCGTGGTCCGCCGGCACGCGCTGCGCAATGCGCTCATCCCGCTCGTGACCGTCCTCGGCGTCGCCATTCCCGGCGTGCTTGCCGGCGCCCCGCTCACCGAGACGGTGTTCAGCTGGCCCGGCGTCGGGAAGCTTCTCGTGGACTCGACGCTCGGGGCCGATTACGCCGTCGCGCAGGGGATCATCATGGTGATCTCCGTGATGGTGATCGCGGCCAACCTGCTCGTCGACGTCGCGTATGTCTATCTCGATCCACGGATCCGGTACGACTGATGGTCCGGCCGCTCTCTCCCGCCGCCGTGGCGCTGTCCAGGCCATTCCGGCTCGGGCGCGCGCCGGGGGCGGGGGCCAATTTCTGGGGCCTCGCGTGGCAGCGATTTCGCCGCCACCGCATCGCGCTGGCCGGCGCCGCCGTCGTGGTGGTGCTGGTCCTCACGGCGCTCCTGGCCGGCCTGGTCGCTCCGTACCGATTCCAGGACATCGATCTGGGCGCGCGGCTCCAGCCGCCCTCGACAGCCCACCTTCTGGGGACGGACACGATCGGCCACGACGTGTTCACGCGGCTCTTGTACGCCGGCCGGGTCTCACTCCTCGTGGGGTTCACGGCCGCGACGGCCGCCGTGTCCGTCGGGACGGTCATCGGGGCCACCGCCGGGTTTTACGGCGGCGCCCTCGACAATGCCCTGATGCGCCTCACGGATATCTCGCTTGCCCTGCCGGATCTCCCGATCCTGATCGTGCTCTCCAAGTACCTGGGCGGCTCCGTCAGCGGCGTGGTGCTGGTCGTGAGCCTGTTCGCCTGGCGCGGCATCGCCCGGCTCGTGCGGGGAGAAGTCTTGAAGCTGCGCGGGCTCGACTTTACCGAGGCCGCCCGCGCCCTGGGGGCCACCGACGCCCGCATCCTGTTCCGCCACCTCGTCCCGAACGCCCTTGCGCCGGTCATCGTGGCGGCCACCCTCATCGTGGGGCAGGCGATCCTTACCGAGGCCGCCCTGAGCTTTCTCGGCATCGGGATCCAGCCGCCGGTCCCGTCATGGGGGAACATGCTGCAAAACGCCCAGGACTTCATCCTCTCGGCCCCCCGGCTGGCGGTATACCCTGGGCTGATGATCTTCCTGACCGTCCTGTGCTTCAACTTCTTGGGGGACGGCCTCCGGGACGCCCTGGATCCACGGCTCAGGCTCTAGGCGCGCCCGTCTCCGGGGCTCCCCCGGGGCCCGGCGTCCGGCCGGAGCGGGCCGGTCCGGGGTCTCCCGAAAGGCCCAGGAGGAGAGGAATTAGGAACATCTTGTGGAATCGCTACCTCTTGTGAGAGACACCACCCCGGGTTAGAGGGGGGAGGGGAACGCGTGGCCGATCCGCTCCTGTCCGTCCGTAATCTGAAAACGTACTTCTATACCGACGAAGGCGTGGTCCGCGCGGTAGACGGCCTCTCCTACGACCTCCATAAGGGGGAGACACTAGGTATTGTCGGAGAGTCCGGGTCCGGCAAGAGCGTCCACGCGCTCTCTCTCATGCGTTTGATACCCACCCCCCCCGGCAAGATCGTGGACGGGCAGATCTTCTTCGAGAAGCGGGATTTATTGAAGATCTCCGACGAGCAGATGCGGCGGATCCGGGGCAACCGGATGGCGATGATCTTCCAGGAGCCGATGACCTCGCTCAATCCCGTGCTCACGATCGGTGAGCAGATCGCCGAGGCGGTGATCCTCCACCAGAAGGTCGACAAGAAGGCCGCTTGGGAGCGGGCGATCGAGATGCTCGAGCGGGTCAAGATCCCGCTTGCGCGCGACCGCGTCAAAGACTACCCGCATCAGTTCTCCGGCGGCATGCGCCAGCGCGTCATGATCGCGATGGCGCTGTCCTGCAACCCCTCGATCCTGATTGCCGACGAGCCGACCACCGCCCTCGACGTGACGATCCAGGCCCAGATCCTCGACCTGATGCGGGAGCTGCAGCAGGAGTTCGGCATGTCGATCATCTTCATCACCCACAACCTCGGCGTGGTGGCCGAGATGTGCGACAATGTCGTCGTCATGTACGCGGGCCGGCCGATCGAACACACGGACGTGAAGCAGACCTTCAAGGAGCCCAAGCACCCCTACACCTGGGGCCTCCTCCACTCGGTCCCCAAACTGTACTCGCGCCGGGAGCGCCTGATTCCGATTGAGGGGCAGCCGCCGAGCCTGATCGACCTGCCGGTGGGCTGCGCGTTCGCGCCCCGGTGCCCGTTCGTCATGGAGATCTGCGTCCAGGCGGACCCGCCGGACTTCCCGGTCGGTCCCAACCACACGGCCAAGTGCTATCTGTACTCGGACAAGGCCACGGAGAAAGAGAAGCAAGCCGCGGCGGCGGCCGGTCTGGCGGCGTCCAGCCGCAGCGGAAGCGTGTAGGGCCCACACGGGAGGCGACATGGCGGGCAGCGGCGAGATGCTCCTGGAGGTCCGGAACCTCCGCAAGTATTACCCGGTGACGAAAGGCTTCATCTTCCAGCGGCAGGTCGGGGCCGTCCGGGCGGTCGACGATGTCAGTTTCTTCATCCGCAAGGGCGAGACCCTGGGCCTGGTCGGCGAGTCGGGGTGCGGCAAGACGACGACCGGCCGGGTGATCCTCCGCCTGCAGGAGCCGACGGCGGGCGAAGCGCTGTTCGAAGGACGGGACATCTTCAAGCTGAAGAAGGAGGAGCTGCGCCGGCTCCGTCGGGACATGCAGATCATCTTCCAGGATCCGTACTCCTCCCTCAACCCGCGGATGACGGTCGGCGACATCATCGGCGAGCCGCTCGAGATCCATAATCTGGCGCGCGGCAAAGAGAAGGTCCGCCGCGTCCAGGAACTGCTCGAGGTCGTCGGCCTCTCGCCCTACCACGCCAACCGGTACCCTCACGAGTTCAGCGGCGGGCAGCGCCAGCGCATCGGCATCGCGCGTGCGCTGGCCGTGAACCCCAAGCTGATCATCGCCGACGAGCCGGTGTCCGCGCTCGACGTCAGCATCCAGGCCCAGGTGATCAACCTGCTCGAGGAGCTCCAGCGGGAGTTCGGCCTGACGTACCTGTTCATCGCTCACGACCTGTCGGTCGTGAAGCACATCAGCGACCGGATCGCGGTGATGTACCTCGGCAAGATCGTCGAGCTGGCCAACGCGGACGAGCTGTTCAGCAACCCCCAGCATCCGTATACGGAGGCGCTCCTGTCCGCCGTGCCGATTCCCAACCCGGAGATGCGCCGCGAGCGCATCATCCTGCCGGGGGACGTCCCGAGCCCGATCAACCCGCCGTCGGGATGCCGGTTCCACACGCGGTGCCTGTACGCCCAGCCGAGCTGCAAGGTCGACGAGCCGGAGTTCGTGGACATCGGCGGCGGGCACTACGTGGCGTGCCCGATCCGGCCGTTCAAGACGCAGCGCAGCAAGGCGGCGGTGCTTCCGCAGGCGAGCGCGGCCAACTAGGCCCGCCGAAGCGAACTTGTGGCGGACGGTGTACGTACCGTACAGAGGGGCAGTGTATGTCTGGGCGCCCGGCGCGAACGATGCCGGCCCCCCTGGATAGCATTGTGCCCAATCCCACTTAGGAGGAGATGATTTATCGTGAAACAGCGTGTGCTTGCGGGCCTGCTCTTGGTGCTGCTGGTCACCCTCGGTCCGGGAACCGGGGCGCGGGGCGCGGTGGAACCGGTCAAGAACCCCGATACGTTCGTGACCCTGCGCTTCGGCGATCCGGAGAGCCTGGATCCCGCCTACGCGTACGACACCGCCAGCCAGGAGGTTATCTGGCCGGCTGTGTATGAGACGCTGATCGCGTACTCTGGGAGCATGACATCACGATACGTGCCGGAACTCGCGAGCCAGGTCCCGAGTCTTGCGAACGGGCTGATCAGCAAGGATGGTCTGACCTATACGTTCCCGATCCGGTCGGGGGTCAAGTTCCACGACGGCTCGACGATGACGCCCGAGGACGTCCGCTACTCAATGTTGAGATTCATGCTCCAGGACCGCGACGGCGGGCCGTCCTGGCTTCTGCTGACCCCGCTCCTCGGCAAGGACAGCACGCGTGATAGCAAGGGCAAGTTTCAGGTGACCTATCAGGACGCCGCCAAGGCTGTGACGGTCGACGGCAACAACGTCGTCTTCCATCTGAATCATCCCTACGGGGCATTTCTGAGCATCATGGCGGCGTGGTCGCTAGTCATGCCCAAGGCCTGGGCCGCGGCGCATGGCGATTGGGACGGTAGTGCGGGCACCTGGCAGAAGTACAACAACCCGAAACTCCAAGACCGCTATGCGTTCGACCACATGAACGGCACCGGGCCGTTCAAGCTCCAGCAGTGGGACCGGCAGGCGAAGCAGGTCATCCTTGTGCGAAACGACGCCTACTGGCGGTCCCCGGCGAAGCTCGCGCGGGTCGTGATTCGCACGGTCCCGGAGTTCGCGACGCGGCGGCTCCAGCTCCAGCGGGGGGACGCGGATTTCATCGAAGTAAACCGGACCGAGCAGAGCCAGGTCCAGGGGATGGCCGGGGTCGAGATCCGGGACGACCTTCCGACGCTCGTCCTTCAGGCGCTGCACTTTAACTTCAAGATCGACGCCACCGGGAACCCCGACGTCGGCAGCGGGAAGCTGGACGGGAACGGGATCCCGCCGGACTTCTTCAGCGATCTCCACGTCCGCAAGGGGTTCGCGTACGCGTTCGACTACGCGACGTTCATCCGCGACGGCTACCGGGGCAAGGCGGTCCAGCCTAACGGCCCGATCATCCAGGGTCTGCTCGGCTACGACCCCACGCTGCCCAAGTACACGTTCGACCGAGCCAAGGCGACCACGGAGTTCAAGGAGGCCTGGGGCGGGAAGCTGTGGGATACCGGCTTCAAGTTCACCCTGACCTACAACACCGGCAACACCGTCCGGCAGGTCGGGGCGCAGATCATGAAGGACTCGATCGAGGCGCTCAATCCGAAGTTCAAGGTCGACATCCGCAACCTGCAGTGGTCGTCGTTCCTGCAGGCCACGAACCAGCACAAAGGCACGCTGTACGCGCTCGGCTGGGCGGTCGACTACCCCGATCCGGACGACTTCGCGCAGCCGTTCCTGGCGAGCACCGGCGACTACCCGAAGCGGAACAGCTTCAAGGATCCGAATGCCGACCGGCTGGTCCAGGAGGGCGCGGTGACCGCCGATCCTGCGAAGCGCGCGGCGATCTACAGGCAGCTGACGAAGATCGCCTACGACCAGGTGCCGTCACTGTACGTCGCGCAGCCTTCCGCCTTCGTCGTGATGCGGTCGTGGGTGCGTGGGTGGTACTATAACGCGGTGCTTTCACCGGGGTCTCTCGACTACTACGCGCTCTACAAGCAGTAGGTATTCCGACCGGGCCGGCCCGCTCTCCCGGTGGGCCGGCCCTCCGGCCTGGGCCTACGGCATGACCGATGCGCGCGTGAGCTGATGCCCCCCCGATCATGACCACGTTCATCGCCCGGCGCCTAGCCCTGCTCCCGTTCGTGGCGGTCGGCGTCACGGTCCTGATCTTCTCGCTCCTGCAGTTCCTGACGCCGGCGATGCGGGCCAGCCTGTACATCCACGATCCAAAGCAGCTGAACGCGCTGCCGGATATCATCAGGAAATACGATCTCGACCGGCCGGTGTACATCCAGTACTGGGGCTGGCTCCGGCAGGTCCTCCACGGCGACTTGGGATGGAGCGAGACCGCCCGCGAACCGGTCGCGGACGCGATCCGCGGCTACTTCCCCGCGACGCTTGAGCTGGGGATGTATTCGTTCGCGTGCATTCTCGCGCTCGGGATCTGGCTCGGCACCGCCGCGGCCGTGAACAAGGACCGCGCCCTGGACCATCTGAGCCGCTTCACGTCTATCAGCGGCGCGTCGCTGCCGACGTTCGTCTGGGCGCTACTACTGTTGATGGTCTTCTACGGTCACTTCGGCTGGTTCCCGCCCGGCCGGCTGTCGCTGGACGCCGACCTCTACGTGCGCGGCGGCCAGTTCCACGCGTACACCGGCCTCATGACGATCGACGCCCTCCTGAACGGGCAGTGGTGGATCTTCTGGGATGCGGTCCGGCATCTCGTTCTCCCGGTGGCGACGCTCACGTACTACCTGACCGCCGTGCTTGTGCGGATCACCCGCTCGTCGATGTTGGAGACGCTGCGCACGGACTACGTCCGGACCGCCGAGGCGAAGGGGCTCTCCCACCACGTCGTGATCGACAAGCACGCCCGCCGCAACGCCATGATCCCGGTGATCACGCTCGGGAGCCTCCTGTTCGTCGGCCTGCTCAGCGGGGTCGTGATCACCGAGACCGTTTTTAACCTCCCCGGGATCGGCCGGTGGGGGGTGGGCGCCAGCCAGCAGCTCGACATCCCGGCGGTCACGGGGTTCGCGCTGGTCTTCGCGGGCCTCCTGGTGCTGGCGAACCTCTGCGCGGACGTGCTGTACGCGGTGGTGGATCCGCGGATCCGGCTGCGATGAGTGCGATCCGATCCACTTCGTCTGCTCCCACGCTCCCGTTCTCCCGGGCGCTGGCTCCCGCGCGCGCGGTGGAGTCCGGCTGGCACCGGACCGTGCGCCGGTTCCGGCGGAACCCCCTCTCCGTCCTGGGGATGGGCATCATCGCCATGTTCGTGCTGACGGCGCTCCTCGCGCCGTTCATCGCGCATCCGGTCGAGCGGAACCCCTACATGATGCCGCACTCCGGGTACGCGCCGGATCCCCAGCCGCCGCGGCCGGGCCACCCGTTCGGCACGACGGAAGAGCAGTTTGACCTGTTCTACGGCATCGTCTGGGGGGCGCGTACGGCGTTCATTGTCGCTCTGTCTGTGATCGCGTCCGCCGTCGCGATCGCGCTCGTCCTCGGCAGCGTGAGCGGGTTTTACGGCGGGCGGGTGGACGAGATCGTCATGCGGATCGTCGACATCGTGCTGGCGTTTCCCGGGCTGATCCTGGCCGTTGTGATCGTCGCCGTGCTGGGCCCGAGCGTCCGGAACCTCATTATCGCCATCGCCGCCGTCGAGTGGCCGACCTACACGCGCCTGCTTCGGGGCGAGTTCCTGCGCGTGCGCGACATGGAGTACGTGCAGGCGGCGCGCGCGCTGGGCGCCAGCGACCTCTTGATCATTGTCCGCCACGTGATTCCCAACACGATCTACTCGGTGTTGATCCTCGCCTCGCTCAATATGGGGAGCATCGTGATCACGTTCGCCGCGCTCTCGTTCCTGGGCCTCGGCGTGCCTCCCGGGTACTCCGACTGGGGCCAGCTCATCAGCCTGTCCCGCAACTGGATCACGGGGACCGCCGGAGACCCGTTCACGTTCTGGTACACGCTGATCATCCCCGGGACGGCGATCTTCCTGTTCGTCCTCGGGTGGAACCTGTTGGGGGACGCGTTCCGCGACGTCTTTGATCCGCGCCTGCAGGGGAGCCGGTAGCACCGGACCGAAGGGGGGAGGGGAAGATGCAGATGATCTCGTGGGGCCGCCGCTGGGCGGCGCTCGCCCTGGCCGCCGTGCTCGTCGCCTCACTCGGGACCGTCGCCGCCCGTGGGGCGGGCGAGCCGGTCAAGAACCCCGATACGTTCGTCGAGTTGGGGTTCGGGGACGTCTCCACGCTCGACCCGGCGCTCGGCTACGACATCTACTCGTACGAGCCGATCTGGCCGAACGTGTACGAGACCCTGATCATGTACAGCGGCTCGTCGCTGGACCGGTTCGAGCCGATGCTGGCCACCCAGGTGCCGAGTCTCCAGAACGGCCTGATCTCGGCGGACGGGCTCACGTACACGCTGCCGATCCGCCAGGGGGTGCGCTTCCACGACGGCGCGGAGATGACCGCGGACGACGTCGTGTACTCGGTCAGGCGATTCCTCCTGCAAGACCAGGCCGGCGGCCCGGCGTGGCTGCTGCTCTCCCCGCTCCTCGGCGTGGACAGCACGCGGGACGACAAGGGCAAGATCCAGGTGGCCTGGGCCGACGTCGCGCGGGCGGTGAGCGCGCAGGGGAACTCCGTCGTGTTCCGGCTCAAGAAGCCGTTCGCGCCCTTCCTGACGATCGTCGCCGCGTGGACCTCGATCATGTCGCGCAAGTGGGCCGCATCGCACGGTGATTGGGATGGCGGGCCCACCACGTGGCAGAAGTACAACAACCCGAAGGACCAGGACCGCTACCAGTTCAACCACATGGACGGGACCGGGCCCTTCATGCTGCAGGAATGGGACCGCCAGGCGAAGGAGGTGATCCTGGTTCGGAACGACCACTACTGGCGGAAACCCGCGGCCCTCAAGCGCATCGTGATGCGGACGGTGCCCGAGTTTGCCACACGGCGCCTTCTCTTGCAGCAGGGGGACGCGGACCTCGTCGTCGCCTCTCTGAACCAGCAGTCGCAGCTGCGCGGGATCCCGGGCACGATCCTTCAGGACAACCTGCCGCTGATCGCGCTCCAGACGCTCCAGTTCAACTTCCGGATCAACACCGAGGCCAATCCTGACGCCGGGAGCGGCAAGCTTGACGGGAATGGCATCCCGCCGGACTTCTTCGCCGACATCCACGTCCGGCGGGGGTTCGCGTACGCGTTCGACTACGCGTCCAATCTGAGCGGGGGATACGCGGGCAAAGGTGTGCTGCCGCACGGGCCGATTCCACAGGGGCTGCTCGGGTACGACACGACCGTCCCGATGTACACGACCAACCGGGACAAGGCGATCGCGGAGTTCAAGGAAGCCTTCGGCGGCAAAGTGTGGGACACGGGGTTCCGGTTGACGATCCCGTACACCGCCGGGAACACCGCCCGGCAGGTGGGCGCCCAGATCGTCAAGGATACGGTCACGGCACTCAATCCCAAGTTCCAGATTGAGTTCCGGCCGGTACCGGCCAGCAGCCTCAATCAACTGCTGTTCGCGCACAAGGGCACGATGTACTTCCTCGGGTGGTTCGCCGACTACCCGGACCCGCACGACTTCGCGCAGCCGTTCCTCGCCGCCAGCGGCTATTTCCCGGTGCGGGGCGGCTACAAGAACCCGGAGGCCGACCGGTTGATCGACCAGGCGGTCGGGACGCCCGATCCGGCCAAGCGGAAGGCGATCTACCGTCAGCTCTCGCTGATCGCCTACAACGACCTGCCGTACCTGTTCCTGGTCCAGCCGGTGCAGTTCTATACGATGCGGTCGTGGACGCATGGATGGTACTACAATCCGATCTTCCCGGGGCAGTACTTCTACACGATCTACAAACAGTAGCCAGGCTCCTATCGGGGCGGGCAGGCCCTGGGGGCCGGCCTGCCGGGCTCTCCGCCTGCCTCGCACCACGCATGCCGTTGTGCAGATCGGGGAGGTGCGGCCACGCATGGGACCTGACAACAGCCCGACCCGAAGTAAGTCCCAGCGTCCGCCTTCCGTGATCACTTGGTCCACCGGCGGACCGCTGCTCGTTCTGTTCGTAATCTACATGGGAGCAAGCCTGTGGCCGGGGATGGCGCACAGACCTTTTCCGTCCTGGATGTGGGACCTCTGGGTAGCCCTGCTCGCCACCATTGGCGTTCTACTGCTGACAGACGCCGCCCGAGGCGCATGGTAGCGCGATCTGTTGATCTCCTATGCGGTTATCCTGCTCGCCGTTGTGTCGGCCCACCCGCCCACCCGTATGCCGAATGCCATCCGGCTCGTGGTGGACGTGCTCATTCCCGCCCTCCTTCTCGCTCACCTCATCGTTTTGAACCTATGGCGCGTGCGCGCACGCGGAGATAACAGCGCGCGGCACCGGGCCTTGAGGTGACGCGGCCATGCTGGTATGCTTCAGATGCCGCGAACGCTGCGAGGCCATCTTGTGGGGGGTCCGCCACCGTCGATGATTGACGACCGTACCGTCGCCCACGTCGCCCGGCTCAGCCGCCTGGATCTGACCGACGAGGAGCGGACGCTGTTCCGCACCCAGCTCGGGAGCATCCTCGAGTCCTTCCAGACACTGAACGCCCTGGACGTCTCCGGTGTTCCGGCGGCCGCTCAGGCGCTCGGAGCAGCCAACGTCCTGCGGGAGGACGTCCCCGCGCCGTCCCTCACCCGCGAGGAGGCGCTCGCCAACGCGCCCGCGGCCGAGAACGGCTACTTCGTCGTTCCCCCTGTGATCGAGACGGAGTAGGCCGGGTGCCCGCCGCCCTTGCCGATCGTTCCGCGTGGGAGCTCCGCGCCCAGTACCGGAGCGGAGAGACGTCCCCGACGGAGGTCCTGCGCGCCGTCCTGAAGCGCGCCGCCGCGGTCGAGAGCCAGCTGCACGCCTACCTGTTCCTCGATCGGGAGGCCGCGCTTCGCGAGGCGGTCCGCTGGGACGCGCTCGCAGGCCGGCCCGATGCTCCGGCGCTCGCCGGCGTGCCCGTGGCTCTCAAGGACAACCTCTGCACCCGCGGATGGCCCACGACGGCGGGCTCCCGGATCCTCGACGGCTTCCGTCCGCCGTACGACGCCACGGTCGTCACCCGGCTGCGCCAGGCGGGCGCCATCATCCTCGGGAAGACCAACTGTGATGAGTTCGCGATGGGCAGCAGCACCGAGAACTCGGCGTTTGGGCCCACCCGCAACCCCTGGGACCTGGACCGCGTGCCCGGCGGCAGCAGCGGGGGATCGGCGGCCGCGGTCGCGGCCGGGGAGGCGGCGCTCGCCCTCGGCAGTGACACGGGCGGGAGCATCCGGGAGCCGGCAGCGTTCTGCGGGGTCGTCGGGCTGAAGCCCACCTACGGGCGGGTCTCCCGGTACGGCCTGATCGCGTTCGCGTCCTCGCTCGACCAGATCGGCCCGATCGCCCGCGACGTCCGCGACGCCGCGCTCCTGCTCCAAGTCATCGCCGGCCGCGATCCGGCGGATTCCACCTCCGCGGACGTCGCGGTCCCGCCGTACACCGAGCGCCTGTCCGGCAGCATCCAAGGACTGCGCGTGGGGATCGTGCGGGAGTTCTTTGCCGAAGGGATCGAGCCGGCCGTCGCGGCGGCCGTCCGTGCCGCGCTCGATGTGCTCCGCGGGCTCGGCGCGACGTGTGAGGACGTCTCCCTCCCGCACGCGCCGTACGCGCTCCCCGCCTACTACCTGATCGCCCCGGCCGAAGCGAGCAGCAACCTGGCCCGGTACGCCGGCGTGCAGTACGGGCACCGCGCCGCCGCCGGCGATCTGTACACGTTGTACGCCCGGACGCGCCGCGAGGGGTTCGGGGCCGAAGTCAAGCGCCGGATCATGCTCGGGACGTATGCCCTCTCCGCCGGGTATTACGACGCGTTCTACCTCCGGGCCCAGCGCGTACGCACGCTGGTCCGGAAAGACTTCGAGGACGCGTTTGCCCGGTTCGACGTGCTCGTGGGGCCCGTCACGCCCACCCCGGCGTTCCGGCTCGGCGAAAAAGTCGACGACCCGATCCAAATGTACCTGTCCGACATCTACACGGTGCCGGTCAATCTCGCCGGCGTGCCCGGCGTCTCCGTGCCGTGCGGCTTCGTCCGGGGCCTGCCGGTCGGCCTCCAGATCATCGGCCGGCCGTTCGAGGAGGGCGTGATCCTCAACGCCGCCTACGCATTCGAGCAGGCCACCGCGTTTCACACCGCCCGCCCGGCGATCGCCGCCGGCTCAGGTGGGACGGCGGCCGGGGGACGGGCGTGAGCACGGCCTACGAGACCATGATCGGGCTGGAAGTCCACGTGCAGCTCAGCACCACGACCAAGATGTTCTGCGGCTGTGCGCTCGCCTTCGGATCACCCCCCAACACGCTGACCTGTCCCGTCTGCCTCGGCCTGCCCGGCTCCCTCCCGGTCCTCAACCGCCGGGCGATCGAGCTCGGCATTCGGACCGCGTTGGTGCTCGAGTGCCGGATGCACGCCGAGAGCCAGTTCCACCGGAAAAACTACTATTACCCGGACCTTCCGAAGAACTACCAGATCTCCCAGTACCAGTACGCGGACCACCCGCCGCTCGCGACCGGGGGCGTCCTCGTCTTCGACGCCGGGGGCGCCGCCCGGCGCGTCGGGATCCGCCGGGTGCACCTCGAGGAAGATACCGGCAAGCTCGTCCACGCGGAGGGGCGGAGCCTCGTGGACTACAATCGCAGCGGGACCCCGCTCATGGAAGTGGTGACCGAGCCAGACCTCCGGTCGACGGAGGAAGCGCGGCTGTTTCTCGCCCGCCTTCGGGCCATCCTCCAATATGCCGGCGTGAGCACGGGGCGCATGGAAGAGGGGACGCTGCGCTGCGATGCCAACCTGTCCCTCCGTGCCCCCGGGGGACCGCACGGCATCCGGACGGAAATCAAGAACATGAACTCGCTGCGGTCCGTCGAGCGGGCGCTGCGGTTCGAGGAGGCGCGCCAGCGGGAGGCGCTCGGCCGGGGCGACGCCGTCGTGCAGGAGACCCGCCATTGGGACGAGGACCGGGGCGTGACGTTCACGTCCCGGGAGAAGGAGGAGGCGCAGGACTACCGCTACTTCCCCGAGCCGGACCTCGTCCCGCTGCGCGTGGACGCGCCGTGGATCGAGCGGGTGCGGGCCGACCTCCCCGAGCTGCCGGAGGCGAGGCGCCGCCGGTACGTCGAGGCGTTCGGGCTGCCGGACCATGACGCCGGCCTGGTGACCGCGACGCGGCCGATGGCGGAGTTCTTCGAGGAGACGGTGCGGCTGTTCCCGCAGCCCAAGACCGTCAGCAATTGGCTCGTGGGAGATCTCGCCGCGTACCTGAACGCCTCGGGGATGGAGATTGAAGAGGTCCCGGTCACGCCGGCGGGATTGGCGGAGCTGCTCCGGCTCGTGGAGGACGGCACGGTCAGCGGCCGCTCGGCCAAGGAGGTCCTCGAAGAGATGCTCCGGAGCGGCCGGTCGGCCGGCGAGGTCGTGCGCGAGCGGGGGCTCGTCCAGATCAGCGACGCGGCAGAGCTGGCGGCGCTCGTGGACGCGGCGATCGCCGAGAACCCGGGGCCGGTCGGTGATGTCCGGGCGGGGAAGGACAAGGCGGTGGCGTTCCTTGTCGGCCAGGTCATGAAGAAAACCCGGGGGCGGGCCAACCCCGAGATGGTCAATCGCCTTCTCCGGGACCGGATCGGTGCCGGCTAGCCCCTCCCGCGATCGCGGCGCCCGGCCACAGCCGCCCCCGGCCGGGGGGCCGAAGCGCGGCCGGCCGGTCCCCGGGCGCCAGATAACCGTCCGCTTCGACCGGATGGGACCGGACGGCGAGGCCCTGGCGCTTGTCGAGGGGCGGACGCTCCTCGTCCCCTACGCCGCGCCGGGAGAAGAGGCGACGGTCCGCCTCGTCGGCGCCGCACCCGGCCGGCTCCAGGGCCGGATCGTCGCCCTTCGCACCGCGTCCCCCCATGTGGTCCGCCCGCGCTGCCCCCACTTCGGCCGGTGCGGGGGCTGCCAGTGGCAGCACCTCGATTATCCTACGCAGCTCGAGCAGAAGACGCTGCTGGTCCGCGACGCCCTCGCCCGCACCGGGCTCGGCGGTCTCCGGGTGGACCCGGCGGTTGGGTGGAATCCGCCCTGGGAATTCCGGACGCGCCTCGAGGCCGTCGTCGGCACCCGGGACGGTCACCCGGTCCTGGGCTTCTTTACCTGGGGCGGCGAGCGCATCGTGGACGTCCGGACGTGCCCGGTACAGGCCCCCGGGAGCGTCGCGGCGCTCGCGGCCGTCCGCGCTGCCGGCGAGATCGGCGGCGGGACCCTTCGAGGCGTAATGGTGCGGGCTGCGGCGGCCACCGGGGAGGTGATGCTGGCGCTGGCGGTCAGCGAGCCGCTCCCGCTCGCCGGTCGCGCGATGGCTGTGCACGCGCTCCTCGATCGCGTGCCCGGGCTCGTCAGCCTCATGGAGGTACGCGTGCCGCGGCGCGGCCATCTGATCCACGGCCGCCGCGCCTCTCTCCTCTGGGGGCGTGACTACATCCGCGAAGAGGTGGCGGGCATCCGCTATCACATCCCCGCGCTCGCGGAGTTCCCCGCAAACGCCCACGCGTTTCCGGGGACCGTCGAGATGCTGCTGGCCGAGCTCGACCCCGCAGCCGGCGACACGATCGTCGAGCCGGACGCCGGCATCGGGGCGTATACTCTGCATCTCGCGCTGGCCGCCCACCGGGTCGTGGCCCTCACAGACGCCCGCCTCCTCGACGCCGCCTGGGCCAACGCCCGGTTGAACCGGATCGCCAACTGCCAGTTCTACACGCGCGACCCGGTCCGCGCGCTTGAGAAGGCCGCCCGGTCCGGCCCTGTCCGGCTGGCGCTCCTGCACCCCCCCGGCGCCGGGTTGCCCCCGGACCTCCCGCGGGCGCTGCGTCGGGCGAGCGTGGGGCGGGTGGTGTATCTGGGCCGGAGCCTCGGGGCCGTGTGCCGTGATGTCGCCGCGCTCGGGCGGGTGGGATACGCGATCACGCGTGTCCGCCCCCTGGATACGAGCCCGCAGACGAGCCGCCTCACGGTGCTCGTCACGGCCTCGGCGGGGTGACGGCGCCAGGAAAGACGGGAGCGGTTCTGGTACAATGAGATTGACGCGCACGAGAGCCTGAGGAGACGCTGGATGCCCGCCGAGTTCGTCCACTGCCACCTGCACACCGAGTACTCCCTTCTGGACGGCGCGAGTCGAATCGAGCCTCTGATGCAGCAGGCGGCGGCGTTGGGCATCCCGGCGCTCGCCATGACCGACCACGGCGTCATGTACGGCGCGATCGAGTTCTACGAGACCGCCCGCGCCCACGGCGTCACCCCCATCATCGGTCTCGAAGCGTACATCGCCCCGCGCCGGATGACGGACAAGGATCCGAAGCTCGATGCGCAGGCGTTCCACCTGGTGCTCCTCGCCACGAACGACGAAGGCTACCGCAACTTATTGAAGCTCACGACGGCAGCCCACCTCGACGGGTTCTACTACAAGCCGCGGATCGACCGGGAGCTCCTCAGCCGGCACGCCGCCGGACTCATCGGCCTCTCCGGGTGCCTGAACGGCGAGATCCCCCGGGCCATTCTCCGGGACCACATGCCGGCCGCGCGCGAGGTGGCGGGCGCGTACCGCGACATCTTCGGGCCGGGCAACTTTTACCTGGAGGTCCAGAACCACGGCCTCGCGGATCAGCAGACGGTCGTCCGCGGGGTCGTGGCCCTGGCGCAGGACCTCGGTCTCCCGATCGTCGCCACGAACGATGTGCACTACGTCACCCGCGCGGAAGCGGATGCCCAGGACGCGTTGATGTGCATTCAGATGGGGCTGAGTCTCGACCAGCGTGACAAGCCCCGGATCGGGGACACGCCGGAGTTCTACCTCAAGAGCCCCGAGGAGATGGCGCCCCGGTTCGTCGAGTTGCCTGAGGCGCTGCGGCACACCCTGGCGATCGCCGAGCGGTGCCGCCTCGAGATCGCCACGGGCCAGGTGCGGCTGCCGCACTTCCCCGTCCCGGAGGGGGAGACGGCCGACTCCTACCTTCGCCGGCTGTGCGAGGCCGGGATCCGGCGCCTCTACGGGCAGGCGACGCCGGCGGTCCAGGAGCGGTTGGACTATGAGCTCGGGGTGATCGCCAAGACCGGGTACGCCGCGTATTTCCTGATCGTCCAGGACTTCGTCAACTTCGCGCGGCGCAGCGGCATCTTCACGACCGTCCGCGGATCGGCCGCCGGCAGCTTGGTGCTGTACGCGTGCGGGGTCACCGACGTGGATCCGATCGCGTACCGGCTGCCGTTCGACCGGTTCCTCAACCTCGAGCGATACACGATGCCGGACATCGACGTCGATTTCATGGACAGCCGGCGCGACGAGGTGATCAAGTACGTCGTCGACAAGTACGGCGCCGACCGGGTGGCCCAGATCATCACGTTCGGGACGATGGGGGCCCGGGCGGGGATCCGCGACGTCGGCCGGGTCATGGGCCTGCCGTACGGGGACGTGGACCGGATCGCGAAGCTGATCCCGGGACCCATGGTCACCCTCAAGGAGGCGCTCGCGGCGGAGCCGGAGCTCCGCGCGGCGGCGGACGGAAACCCGCAGATCCGGCGGCTCCTCGACCTGGCGCAGAAGCTCGAGGGCGTCGCCCGGCACGCCAGCACCCACGCCGCCGGCGTGATCATCTCGCGCGACCCCCTGACCGACGACGTGCCGCTCCAGCGGGCCACGAAGGGCGACCTGTTGATGACCCAGTACGACATGAACAGCGTCGCGCGGCTGGGCCTGCTCAAGATCGACTTCCTGGGCCTCACCAACCTGACGATTCTCGATACCGCGATCAAAATTATCCGGGAGACCCGCGGGATCGAGATCGATCTCCAGCGCCTGCCGCTCGACGACAAGAAGACATACGACCTCCTGGCCTCCGGCGACACGACCGGGATCTTTCAATTAGAGGGCCGGGGCATGACGCGCTACCTCAAGGAGCTCAAGCCCGACCGGATCGAGGACGTGATGGCGATGGTGGCGCTGTTCCGGCCTGGCCCGATGGCCAACATCCCCGCCTACATCCGCCGGAAGCACGGCGCGGAGCCGGTGACCTACCTGCACCCGCTGCTGGAGCCGGTCCTCAAGGAGACCTACGGCGTCATGGTCTACCAGGAGGACATCATGACGGTCGCGCAGGCGGTCGCCGGGTACACGCTCGCCGAGGCGGACGTGCTGTGCTACGCGATCCGGAAGAAGATCAAGGACCGGCTGCTCGCGCAGCGCGAGAAGTTCGTCGAGGGGGCGCGAAAGAACAAGGTCCCGGCCCGGATTGTGGATCAGATCTTCGAGCAGTTCGAGCCGTTCGCCCGCTACGGATTCAATCGGGCGCACGCCGCCTGCTACGGTCTGATCGCGTTCTATACCGCGTATCTGAAGGCGCACTATCCCGCGGAGTATATGAGCGCGGTCCTCAGCAGCGATGCCGGCGACATGGAGAAAGTGGCGCAGGCCGTCGCGGAGTGCCAGCGGATGGGGATCGAGGTGCGGCTGCCGGACGTGAATGAGAGTGCCGCGTCGTTTGCCGTGGCCGGCGAGGGGATTCGCTTCGGCCTGGCGGCCATCCGAAACGTGGGGCTCTCTGCCGTGGACGCGATCGTCGCCGCGCGGGAGGCCGGTGGACCGTTTGCGAGCCTCGCGGACTTCTGCGCGCGGGTCGACACCCGGCAGGTCAACCAGCGGGTCGTCGCGAGCCTGGTCAAAGCGGGTGCGATGGACGGGTTCGGCGCGCCGCGCGCGCAGATGCTGCGAACCCTCGACGAGACGCTCGAGCAGGCGCAGCGCACCCAGCGCAGCCGGGCGCTCGGCCAGACCGGGTTGTTCGATCTCGGCGGCGCCCCGGCCGACCCCACCCCCGCCGAAGGAGACGTCTTGGAGTTCAGCCGCGAGGAGCTGTTGACGATGGAGCGGGAGATGCTCGGCCTGTACATCTCTGATCACCCGCTCCGCCGCTGGGCGCAGGTGTTGAGCCGGCGGGTGACCTCGACGATCGCCGGGCTCGCGGACCTTCGGGACCGCCAGGAGGTGGTGGTCGGCGGGCTCGTCGCGAGCGTCAAGCGCAGCCTGACGCGCTCGGGTTCGACCATGGCGTTTCTCACCTTCGAGGACCTGACCGGCAGCGTCGAGGTCCTGGTGTTTCCGCGCGCCTATGAGCAGCAGGCGTTTGCGCTCAAGCGCGACGCGGTCCTCCTCCTTCGCGGGAAGCTGGACGTCCAGGAACAGTCCGTCAAGCTCCTCTGTGACGAGGTGCTGTCGCTGCCGGCGACCCCCGAGGAGGCGGCGGAGCTGCCTGTGGGGGTCGCGGCCGGCGCCGGCGCGTCACGCGGCCCTGCGGCGTGGCCCAAGACGTCCGCGGGGGACCGCGCGGCTCCCCCCGGGCCGGCCGATGAGCGCCTCGGGAACGGCAGGCCGCCCGGCATCTCCGAGCCGGACCGCCCCATCCGGATTCGGGTGAGCAGCGTCGAGGAGCTCGACCAGCTCGAGCGCTACATGCGCGAGCATCCGGGCGACCGGCGGGCGTGCGCGCATATCGTGAGCGCGACGGGGGAGGAGCACGTCATCCCGCTCCCGCTCGCCCTGCGCGATACCGGACACCTCCAACAGGAACTCGAGCAGCTCTTCGGCGAGGGGAATGTCTGGGAGGATTGACCCTCCCGCGCCGGCCATCAGACGGATCACGGTCTGGTGGCAGGTGGTCCTGGCCGTCCTCCTCATGGGGCTTGGCTTTCTCACGATCGTCCAATTGCGCGCGGGACGTGCGCTGTCGGGACAGGAAGAGGTCCCGACGCGCAATGTGTACGCGCTCGCCGCGATGCTCCGCCAGTCGCGTGACGCCCGCCAGGACCTCGAGGCCCAAGTGGCACAGCTGAGCCGCCGCCTCGCGGAGTTCGAGACGGCGGCTGCGCAGCGGAAGAGTTCGGACGAGGCCCTGATGCGCGAGCTCGAGTCCCTTCGAATCGCCGCGGGGCTCGTGCCGCTCGCCGGTCCCGGCATCACCATTTCGCTCGAGGACGGGACGGCCTCCGTGGCGGGCCAGGCGCCGCCCGTCGTCCAGTACGTGGATCTCGTCAGCATCGTGAACGAGTTGTACGCGGCGGGCGCCGAGGGGGTGGCCGTGAGCGGCAACCGGGTGACCGCGACGACCGGCCTGAGCCAGGTCGGCGGCACGATCATCGCGGATCAGCACCGGCTCTCCGCCCCGTACGTGGTGGCGGCGATCGGCGCCCCGGAGACGCTCGAAGGAGCCCTTCGCATCCGGGGTGGGGTCGTCGACGGGCTCAGGGGGCTCGGGCTCCGCATCGCGATCGCCCGGCGCAGCCAGCTGACCGTTCCGGCGGGGCGTCTGCTTCCCGCACTCCGCATCGCCCGCCCCGCGGCGCCCTGATCCGCCGAGCTCCGTGACCCTCACCGTGCACGGCAAACGTGACTGCACGCTCCGCGACAGGGATGTGGTCATTGCCGGCGCCTCGTTCGCCGGCCTGGCCGTCGCGCGGGAGCTGCCCGGGCGTGCGGTCCTGATCGACCCGCAGGAGATCGGCGACGGGCAGACCTCGGCGTGCGGCGCGCCGGTCAGTCTGCTCGAGTCGCTCGGCGCCGGCGCGGCGGTGCAGCAGACCCACGCGGACCTCGTGATCCACACCCCCGGCCGGGAGATTCGGTGGCCGCTTCCCGAGCCGTTCTGCACGTTCGATTACCGCGCGTGCTGCCGGGCGGCATTTCAGGGCGCCCGCGCGGAATTCTTGCAGGCGGCCGTCCAGGGGCACCGCGGGGCGTCTGCGGTGACAGCAGCCGGAGAAGTGCCGGGCCGCGTGCTGGTGGATTGCACCGGATGGCGCGCGGCCCTCGCGGGGCCGGCAGGCGCGACCCGGCGGCCGGTCCGCTATTTCGGATTGGAGGCGGAGGTGCCCGCCGTGTTTCCGCCGGGGCTGCACTTCTACATCTGGCCGGACGTCGTGCCCGACGGGTACGCGTGGGCGTTCCCCTCCGGCCGCACGACCCGGATCGGCCTCCTCAGCTACCGCGCCCGGACGCGCCTCGGGCCCGGGCTTGAGGATTTTCTGGCGCGCCTGGGGGTGCCCCGGGGCCCGCTGCACGGCGGGTTTCTGGGGGGTGGGCTGCATCAACCGATCGTCGATGGCGTGTTCGTGGCCGGGGATGCCGCGGGCCACTGCCTGCCCTTTACGGGGGAGGGGATTCGCTCGGCGGTCTGGGCCGGCCGGGTCTGCGGCCGGCTGATCCGCCGGGCCCTGGACGGGGAGGTCACCGTTGAGGACGCGGCCGCGCAGTACCGGGCGTTCACTCGGGCGCAGCGGCGCCGCTACCGTGCCCTCCTGTGGGGGACCACGGCGGCGCTCGTGGTGCCGGCCCGCGTCCTCGGCGCGCTGGCCGCCTGGGTCTCCCGGCCGGGGCCGCTGCGCGTCTTCATGGGCTATTACCTGGGAATGTTTGCGCCGGAACGGACCGGGGTGTAGGGGCACATGTCGTGGCTGTGAGCGGGATCGAGCAGCTCGACCTCCTCGATTGGAAGCGCCGGGTCTTCGACCTCTACCGCGAGATCCGTCTGTCGTCCGACCCGGCCGCTGCGTGGCGCCGGTGGCGCCGCGAGCGGGACGCCCTGTTTGCCGGCCATCCGCAGTCGCCGCTCCCCGAAGCGGCGCGCGCGGCATTCCGCGGCCTGCCCTTCTTCGACTACGATCCCGCCTCCCGAACCCTGGCGCGGGTCGAGCGGGCCGCGCCGGCGGCGTCCGAGATCGAGACGAGCGGAAACGGGACCTACCGGTTCACCCGGTTCGGGGTGGCCGCGTTCGAACTGTATGGACGCCCGCTCACCTTGGAGCTGTACTGGCTGGACGGCTACGGCGGCGGCGTCTTCCTTCCGTTCCGGGACGCGACCAGCGGGGCCGAAACCTACGGGGCGGGGCGGTACCTCCTGGATACCGTGAAGGGCGCGGACCTCGGCAGCCGGGACGGGCGCCTCGTGCTGGACTTCAACTTCGCGTATCCTCCGTCGTGCGCGTACGATCCGCGGTGGGTCTGTCCACTCGCGCCGCCGCCAAACCGGCTTGCGCAGCCGATCCGGGCGGGCGAACGGCTGGCGCCGGCAGCGACGGACTGACTCACGGCCCGCGGTCACACCGTCTTCACCGGGCCCTCGTCGTCGCACGGCGCCTCGTCCTCGCACGGCGCGTTCGTGTATCCGGATCTAAAGGGACGGACGGCACTGTGCGTGGGATCGTACGCGTGGCGCCAGACACATCCGATGTCTCTGCCCAGCAGGTGCAGGGAGACCGACGGGATCGCGGACGTCGTTTGCACGCTGTGAATGTCGTTCTCGGGGGGCAGCAGCTCGTAGAACTCGCCGGCCTTGAGCCGGTTCACCGCGACCAGTTCGAGGTCGCTGTGACCCTCCCCGGCGTTGCGCACCTCGCGGTACACACGCTCCTCCTGCGTTCCTTCGTACAGCCCGACCAACCCCCACGCGAGATGATCGTGGATCGGCGTCACCTCACCCGGGACCACCACGAGGCTGGACAGCGACAACGAGCGGTCGGCTGAGCGGTAGATAAGCCACGTGGCTTTCCCCGCGCCCATGCCGCTGTGCGCGGCGGGCAGTTGGAACTTCTTGGGGAGCCATTCCCGATCGGCCAGGAGTCGGGCGAAGGGCCCGCGCATCGCGCGCAGCGCCTCTGCCGGAGACGCCGAGCGCGAGACAATTGCCCCGATCTCCCGGATGAACTCTTGTAGAATCGTACTCTCGACGAAGAACTCTTCCTGCGCGGGCTCCTTCATGGTGGCCATCGGCTGCCTCCTGTTGTCCGCTCGGGCTATTCGCAGGCGATGCGGCAAACCCTCCTCGCGCGAGTGGGAGCGTGGGTTCGGGGAAAAATAGAAAGCAGAGGCACAGCCGGAGGGTCACGATGAGGATGGGGATCGCAGGCGGAGTTCTGTGCGCGTTCCTGCTGAGCGTTGGAGGCGGCGCCTGGGCGCAGGGCACCCCTGCATCGGCGCCTGGGGCGCCCCCATTCGTTGTGCAGGTGTATGTGTCGGACGTCATGGTAAAATAGATCACCGTGCGGGTCATTTCATCTGAGCAGTTTTGAACAGACGGGAATCCCGCGCCGCGCTATGGTTAGGGTGGCCACAGAAAATCATTGCCGTGACACCCGAGGAGGTATGTGTATGAACAAAGATCAGGTGAAAGGAAAGTGGCGGCAGGTACGGGGTATCGCGAAGAAGCAGGTTGGCAAGCTGACAGGCAGCCGGCGTGAGCAGACCGAGGGCGACGCCGACCGGCTGATCGGGAAGGTGCAGGAGACGTACGGTAAGGTTCGTGAAGGCCTCGCACGGCGGTTAAAGCCGTAGACGTTCCCAAAAGCAGTCCACGCTCCGACGGGTTGTGTGCAGTTTTGTACAGACAGTCCCTCTTGACCCTGCCAGACTGGTCTTAACCTGGCGGCGCGTATGGCTTGGGATACGCCAGGGGCAGGGGGGATGTGAGATGGCGCAACCTATCCCAAAGATCCTTCACACATGGTCCGAGGACATACCGTCCGGCTCCATCCTTCACATGCGCGGCGAGCTAGATCTTTGTTCGGCCCCGTCCTTCCGGACGGATCTCGTGCAACTTATTGGTCGAGGACGCCCCGTCGTCGTAGATTTCAGCGAACTCCAGTTCCTGGACATGAGAGGCATTCACGTGCTGGAAGACTGCAATCGATTGGCGGAGCAACGGGGTCAGCGTTTGGTACTGGTCGGGTCGGTGCCGCTCGTCCATAAGATTCTCACCATTGCCAAAGTAAGGGAGCGCATCTGTGTCGTAGACACCGTGGGAGAAGCGCTTAAAGCCTTGGGGTAGAAAGGAATGGCCCACGGATGGCACACGTCGTGAAGCTCCACTTCCAGACGGACCCCATCATGCTGCGCATGGTGCGGAAGCAGGTCGTGGCCGCGGCGAGCGCGGTGGGTGCGGTCGAGCGCGATGCGGGACGGGTCGGGTTAGCGGTGGGTGAGGCGCTTGTGAATGCCCACGACCACGGCTATGGAGGCGCTCCAGGCCCTATCGAACTGGAGATTGCGTATGAACCGCATCGGTTCACTGTGACCGTCCACGATGAGGGGCGGGGGCTTCCGCTCGGGCCGCAGTTTCCCGACCCGCCCGATCCACGCACCGGACACGGGTACGGATTACAGCTCGTCAAGGAACTGATGGACGAGGCGGAGCTTCAGGACCCGGGACCGAAGGGACGGGGCGCGACGGTTCGCATGGCGATTCGCCTGCGCTAGTCTTCTCGTTCGCAGCTTCTCATCTAGGCATCGTCGTAACGGCTATATCCCGAAGGATCCTTCACGATCTTTGCAGGCTTCTCGCCGAGCACCTTCTTCAAGAGGTCCAGGGCGTGTCTTTTTTCTTCGTCGGTACTCTGCTCCATGGATTTGCCGGCCGCTTCGAAGGTCCTATTGGTGATCGACTTCCCTGCTGGTTCGGCTCCGGCGTGTCCCTCTCCCATGGGGTTATCCGGCATGTTGCATCCGCAATTGTAGCACATTGCTTCGCTCACCCCCTCATCAGCGTAGCGCCGCTGCCATCGCGGGTGGCCCCGCGATGGCAACAAATAGGTTTCGCAGGATTGTCCCTACATTCCTTGACCTGGGCGACGGCGTGCGCGACGTCATTGATCCGCGCCTGCGGGTCTGATGCGGCCGGCGATTCGAGGCGGGCAGGCGGATTGACAATGAGGCCTCTTGAGGCTACATTAAGGATTGTGAAAACTGTTGGGCTACGGGAGCTGAAGAATCGTCTGAGCCGGTACATCCGCCATGTGCGCGCGGGGCATGCCGTGGTGGTGACGGATCGCGGCCACGTGGTTGCGGAACTGCGGCCCCCGGGTGAGTTACCGCTTGGGTCCCAGGTCGATCCTGCTCTCGTTCAGTTGGCGAACCGTGACCTCCTGATCGTGGGGGCGCAGAATGGCGCGGACGTCTATCCCCGCTTACGCCCCTTGCTCCGATCGACCTCTGCGCAGCAGCTGCTCGACGCCGATCGAGGCGCCCGCTGAGGATCTACGCGGAGTCGAGCGCGATTCTGGCATGGGTCCTGGGGGAAGCGGTCGGAGAGGTCGCCCGGCACCATCTGGCTGGTGCCGAGTCGGTTTTCACGTCGGCCCTGACCCTCCTTGAGTGTGAACGGGCGCTTATTCGAGCGCGGATACTTGAGGAGGTCGCGGAGGCGGAGTTGGCCGATCGCCGCCGCATCCTGGCGAAGGCCGGCGCGCACTGGCACCGCATTCCGCTTCGCGACGAGATCCTCGACCGCGCCAAGCGGCCATTTCCGGTCGAGCCGGTGAGGACGTTGGACGCCATCCACCTGGCCAGTGCCCTCGTGGCCCGGTCGGCGGTACCCGACGTGGCTCTCCTCACGCTGGATCGACGGATTCGTGAAGCCGGCGTCGGCCTCGGCTTCGAGGTCGTGCCGTCTCGAGCCGGGACGTAGCGGATTCTTCCGCCCAGATCCCTCGGAAAGTTATTGATAACGTCCTGCTAGTATAGTGATTTATAAATAACTTGACAATCTCACCAATTGGTGCGATGGTGAGTATACGATGTGGGACTCACCGGAGGCCATCCCGCTCACTCCTGAGGATCGCCGTACGCTCGAGGCGTGGGTGGCAGCCCGGACGACTCCGCAGCGGCTCGCCTTCCGCGCACGGATCGTGTTA
>Ga0207416_1001017_pt1 | contig 40776 bp, 33 predicted proteins | sample PaiPotPPM11metaG_FD_184107 | JGI IMG/M metagenome (GOLD analysis project Ga0207416, IMG submission 184107) | Iron sulfur acid spring bacterial and archeal communities from Banff, Canada, to study Microbial Dark Matter (Phase II) - Paint Pots PPM... ...
TTGGCGTGACATCCGGCCTTCTCCTTGAGCCGGCGGTGTGACTGCATCGCCGGCTTCGTCTACGGCCACTACCATACGCCTCCAAACCATCCGCATACACCCTCACCCACAACCTTGGGCCATACCCGTAGGCGGAGGCGGCTTGTCTCGTCGGCATGGCTATAGTAGCGTGAAACCGTGGGATGCGTGCCGATCCGTTTTGTCGATTACTGGCCCCCGCTGCTCGGACACGCCCTGTGCGCTTCCGCATCCCTGCTCTCCATAACGTGTGCAATCGCCACGATCTCCCTCTCATCGCCGGGCGCGATCGCTGCTGCTCCGGCCGTCAGGTCGGCCGCTCAGAGAGGCGGCGGGCGTTAACCTTCCCGTCCGCCGGACGTTTGAACCTATGGATGGACCACGAGCCGCCGGTCTTCCGTCGGGCGCCGCTGCCGGCGTCGCGCGGGCGGTCACGGCCGGCAACGAGTCCGCCGCCAACGCCCGAACGCCAGCCGACGCCGCGCAGCTCGATGAGCGCGAGCTGATCGCGCGGGCGCAGTCCGGCGACCAGACAGCGCTGGCAATGCTGTACGACGCGCATTACCCACGGGTGTATGGGTACATCCGCTACAAGTTGGGAAACCAGGAAGATGCCGAAGACCTCGCCCAGGAAACGTTCATGCGCATGCTGGACGCGCTCGATCGCTACGAGCAGCGCGGCGCGCCGTTTCGAGCGTGGCTGATGCAGATCGCAGCGAATCTGGTGCGCGACCATTACCGTCGCAGGGGTGCGGTCGGGGCGCCGATCGGCGTGGATGTGAGCGAGTTGGATCTGGTTGGCGACGACGACCCGGCGACGACGATGGCGGTGCAGTTCGCCCTGGAAGAGGTCACGGACGCGCTCCATCTGCTAACAGAAACGGAGCGCGAGATCCTGCTGCTGCGCTACGCGGCCGATTTGAGCATCGCCGAGACGGCGGCGGCGGCCAACAAGACGGAGAACAACGTCAAGCAGTTGACGTTCAAGGCGTTGAGCAAGCTGAGGAAGGCGCTGGCGGAGAGCGATGCTCTGGCTGAGCGGGCGTAGACGGGAACGGCAGATCGCCGAGGCGCTGGCCGCGTCGTTGGACGCGGTTCGCGGCGGCACGGCTACCGTCGAAGATTGCCTGCGCCGCTATCCTGCGCTCGCGGCCGAGCTGGAGCCGCTGCTGCGCACCGCCGCAACCGTGCAGGTGCTCAGCCGCGTCAGTCCGCGCGAGGAGGCCAGGCTCGAGGGGCGTGCGGCCTTGTTGCAGGCCGCGGCGAAGCGATCCCAGCCCGCGGCCATCATCCCTCGCCCGGTCGTGCGGCGGCGGCCATGGGTCGCCTTCGTGCCGGCCGCGATCGCCGCCGCGCTGTTCGCCGCGATCGCGATTCCGGTGCTCGGATCGATGGACACCGGCTCGACGCCGGGCGACTGGAACTACGGCTTCAAGCGCGCGACCGAACGCATCCGCCTCGCGATTACCACGGATCCGGGCGAGCGGCGGCTGCTGCGGCTGGAGTTCGCCTCACGGCGCCTTGACGAAATCGAGCGGCTGAAGGCCACGGGACACGTTGCCTCGCAGCGGTCCGACCTGATCGCGGTGATTCACGACTATCAGGCGGACCTCGCGCAGGCCGCGGTCAGCGCCCAGACCGCCGGGGCGCTGCCGCCGGCGCAAAAAGATCAATTCGCTACCGTAACAAATAAGGCGACCGACGTGCTGACCCAGGTGCAGCAGAGCGTGCCGGCGTCGGACCCGGTCAACACGGCGGCACAGGACGCAAAGGACGAAACGACCACGACGGCCACCGCGGTGAAGGCTGTGCCGACCACGACGCCGTCCGCAAGAGGGGCAAGCAGTCAGCCGAGCGCCACGCTGGCGCCGACCAGCGCCGCCGTCTCGACGGGGAGCGCAACCCCCGCCACGGTCGTCGCCACGCCGCCGCCGACGCCGCCCGCCGGTACGGGTACCCCGGCCGGTACGAGCACGCCCGCGGGCAGCGCCACGCCGCCGGCCACGGGCACCACGACCGGCACATCGACGGCCGTAAGCGGTTCGCCCACAGCCGTTGCCACCGCGTCGGCCGTACCCACGCGCGAGGCGCCCACGCTGCCCGCGGTCCTCAGCTCGCCGGCCAGTACACCGGCAAGCACGCCCGCGCGCACGCCCAGCCCGCCGCCGGCTGAAACCAGCACGCCGGCGCCGGAGCCGACGGCACTTGCCGCCATTCCGACGCGTACGCCGCTGCCCGCGGCGCTGGCGCCCGCGATCGGCTCGCCGGCGCCAACGCCCGCTGCCGAACCGACGCCCGGCCGCACGGCCACGCCGTCGGCGCCTACCGCCGTCGGCACGCGTCCATCGACCATACTGCCGCCCGTGACCGGCAGCACGGCGCTGGTTACAGGGTCGAACGTGTTCAAGTACGCCGGCGCCCCGGCGAGCCTGGATCAGATCACGGCCTCGCTGGGTGGCCAACTCGTCGTGGTCTGGTACGTGAACGCCCAGCAGACCAGCAGCAGTTGGTATCCCGGCACGCCCGCTCCCTCGATCGGGCCGGGCGCCATCCTGACGATCGTCACGCGTGGGCCGGCCGTGCTCGCGGCGCCCGGTACGCTGCTGTCCTCCGGCCGCTAAGCGGCGGCCAGGCTCGCGGCGATCACCCACGGCGGCGCGGGCCGGCAACCTCGCCTGGAAGGATCTCAGCGCTCCCATCGCACACGGCTCGTAGGCCGCGAGACGATTGCGGCCTGTATGGGAGCGCTGGAGTCGATCGCGCTGCTCGGGATCGCCCCGCTCGCCCACCTTCCCAATTTCTTCGAACGACCGAGACGGGCGAGCGGGGTCCGCGCGGCTCGCGCCATGTGCAGCCCTGCCGGGAATGCGGTACGCTGGCGCACTGGGACGAGGTAACACGCGGGGGTGTGCCATGGCCGGTCCGCTGTCTGGAGTGCGGGTGCTCGATTTCGGTCAGTACGTCGCGGGGCCGCTGGCGGCGATGCTGCTCGGCGATCTCGGCGCCGACGTGGTGCGCATCGACCCGCCCGGCGGGCCGCACTTGCAAGGCGCGGCCAACGCGACCTGGAACCGCGGCAAATACGCGTTCACACTCGATCTGAAGTCGGAAGCCGGCCGCGCCCGCGCCCGCGAGCTGGTCGCTGCCGCCGACGTGCTGATCGAGAACTTCCGCCCCGGCGTGATGACGCGGCTCGGGCTTGGCGCGGACGCAGCCTGTGCGGCGAATCCGCGACTCGTCTACTGCTCACTGCCCGGCTTCGCGTCCGACGATCCGCGCGCCGGCATAGCGGCCTGGGAGGGCGTTGTCGGCGCCGCAACCGGCGCATACAGCACGCGGCTCGAAGGCGGCGAAGGCGGCGCCGTGTTCACGGCCGTGCCGATCTCCTCGGCCTACGCGGCCTTTCTCGGCGCGACCAGCGTCGTGATGGCGCTGATCGCACGCGAGCGCGACGGCTCCGGCCAGCAAATCGAAGTGCCGCTGTTCGACGCAACCTTCACCGCGATCGGCGCCCGTGGGCTGACCTATCACACTCCCGCGGCCGCGCCGCCCGCACGCGGTTCTGCCTGGGTGCGGCAGTACGAGTGCGGCGACGGCCGCTGGGTGCAGTTCCACGCGGCGAACACGCGCTTCATCCTTCAGTTCCTCAAGGCCGCGGGCGTCGAGCAATGGCAAGGCGAGGGGCTGGCCGACCGCGCCCGCCTGAGCAGCGATCGCGAACTCTCCGCCGAGCTGCTGGAGCGGATGGTCGCGCTGTTCAAGACGAAGACGGCGCAGGAGTGGGAAGACCTGGTCAACGCCGCCGGCACGCCCACGGCGATCTGCCGAGATAGCGCCGAATGGCTGCAGCATCCGCACGCGCGCGGCTCGCAGATGATCGTCGAAGTGGACGATCCGCAGTACGGCCGCATGCTGCAGCCCGGCGTGCAGGCGCGCCTCTCGGGTACGCCGGGCGAGGTGCGATCCCGGCCGTCGGTCGAACCCGCGGCGCTGCCAGCGGGCGATCCGTGGCCGCGTCCCGCGATCGCGCTCAGCGGGGCCTCACCGACGCTGCGGCCGGAGCGATCCGCTGAAAATGGTCCGATCTCTGCACTGCGCGGCGTGCGCGTGCTCGATCTGTGCATCATCCTCGCCGGGCCGACCTGCGGCCGCACGCTGGCCGAGTTCGGCGCCGACGTGATCAAAATCGACGCGCCGGACCGTGAGGGCGGTGTCGCCTTCCATCAGGATGTCAACCGCGCCAAGCGCAGCATGCTGCTCGATCTGAAGTCGGAGGCCGGCCGCGAGGTTTTCTGGAAGCTGGTGGACGGCGCGGACGTGGTCGTGCAGAACTACCGCGACGGCGTGGTGCAGCGGTTGGGCATCGACTATGAGTCCGTGCGCCGGCGCCGGCCGCAGATCGTCTACGCCTCGCTCAACGCCTACGGCCACGTCGGCCCCTGGGCGCAGCGCCCCGGCTGGGAGCAGCTCGCGCAGGCGGCGACGGGCATGCAGGCGCGCTACGGCGGCGACGGCCAGCCCGTGCTGCAGCCATTCCCGGTCAACGACTACGGCACCGGCATCATGGGCGCTTTTGCCGTTGCGGCGGCGCTCTATCATCGCCAGCGCACAGGCGAGGGGCAGCACGTGCAGACCGCGCTTGCCTACACCGCCTGCACGCTGCAATCGCTCTTCCTGCAGGACTACGAGGGCAAGCGCTGGGACGAGCCCCGCGGCCAGCAGGCGCTCGGCTGGAGTCCGCTGCAGCGGCTGTATCGGGCGAGCGACGGCTGGCTGTTCGTCGGCGCCCGCGCTGCCGAGCGCGGCAAACTGGCGAAGCTCGCCGGTGTGTCTGACGCGGCAGCAGCATCGGATGCTGCACTCACCGCCGCGCTCGAAACAGTATTCGCGCAAAGCCCGGTGGAGAAGCTGGTTGAGCGACTGGCGGCGGACGGTATCGGCGCACAGCGCGCCGCGACGGTGCCCGAGCTGATGGCGGATGATTGGGTGATGGCACACGGCCTCAGCCTGCGCCGCGAGCACGACGGCCTCGGCGAGGTGACGACCAATGGCCCGGCGCCGCGCCTCTCGCACACGCCCGTGCAGCCCGGCCGGCCGGCGCCGCCGCCCGGCTCGGACGCGGCGTCGATTCTGGCCGAGATCGGTCTTGCTGACGATCTCAACGCGCTGGCGGAACAGGGCATCGTGCGGCTGGACCTGGCGGCGGCTCGCTGAGCGCCGGGCGCTGCGGACGGAAGAAGGCTTGCTGAAGATGCCTGGCCAGCCTGTGGAAGCGGGCGTGTGAACGAAGCAGAGCGGCCGCTTGGCGGCCTGACCGTGCTCGATCTGACGCAGCAGGTGGCCGGCCCGTTCGCCACGCGGCTGCTGGCAGCCTACGGCGCCGACGTGATCAAGATTGAGCGGCCCGGCAGCGGCGATCCGGCTCGCGGCGCCGGACCGTTTCCGGGCTATGAGCCGCATCCTGAACGCAGCGGCCGCTTTCTGTACCTCAACACTGGCAAGCAAAGCGTCACGCTGAATCTGAAAACCCGCGCCGGCCGGGCACTGCTGCTGGAGCTCGTCGAGCAGGCCGACGCGCTGGTTGAAAACTTCGCGCCGCGCGTGCTGCCGGCGCTCGGGCTCGACTGGCCGGCGCTGCACGACGCCAATCCGGCGTTGGTGATGGTCTCGATCGCAAACTACGGCCAGAGCGGCCCGTATCGCGACTTCGCCGGCACGAATCTGACGCTGTTCGCTGCCGGCGGCCAGATGGCGCTCACCGGCGAGCCGGACCGCGAGCCGCTGGTCAACGGCGGCACGCAGGCGCTGTTGCAGGCGGGGCTGCACGGCTTCTCCGCCACGCTTGCCGCCGTCTACGGCGCGCGTGCGCGTGGCGCCGGCACGCACGTCGATCTCTCGATTCAAGAGGTGCAGGCGGCCGCGCTCGAAGGCGCGGGGCCAAACGCGCTGGTCTACGGCCTCGACGCGACGCGGGCCGGCAACCTGCCACGCGCGACGTGGGGCATCTATCCCTGTGCGGATGGCTTCATCGGCTGCTCCTGCATGGATCAGAACGTGCCCAGCCTGCTGACGGCGATCGGCCGCGAGGATCTGCTCGAATCGCCCTTCCGCGATCAGCGCTGGCGCGCCGAGCACAACGACGAGGTCGTGGCGCTGCTGCTGGGCTTCTTCGTCGAGCACACGCAGGCAGAGCTACGCGACCTGGGCGCCCGTCACAGGGTCGCCATCGGCGTGATGCCCACGGTCGACCAATTGCTGGCGTGGCCCGGACTGCTGGAGAAAGGCTTCTGGCAGGATGTGGATCACCCGGAGGCGGGCCGGCAGACCTATCCCGGTGCGCCGTTCACCATCGACGGCGGCGGCTTTGCCCTCACACGGGCGCCGCTGCTGGGCGAGCACACGGAGCGGGTGTTGAGCGAGCGGCTCGGCCTCACGGCTGCCGGTCTCAGCGAACTGCGCGAGCACGGAGTGATTTGATGGCGCCGCGAGAGCGAAGCTTCTCGGCACGCCGGAGAAGGCGATGAGCGACCCGACGCTGCCGCCCCTGCACGGCGTGCGCATCGTCGACCTGACCATGGTCTGGGCCGGGCCGTACGCGACGCGTCTGCTGGCCGACGCTGGCGCCGACGTGATCAAGGTCGAGGGCGTGACGCGGCCGGACTCGATTCGTACCAGCGGCGCCGCGGCGCTGGGTAACGCCGATCGCGCCTTCGATCGCGTCGCCTACTTCAACGAGTACGGCCGTAACAAGCGTGGCCTCGCGCTCGACCTGAGCCGGCCGGAGGGCCGCGAGGCGCTGCTGCGACTCGTGCGCGTGTCCGACGCGCTGATCGAGAACTTCCGCACGGGTGTGCTGGAAGGCTGGGGGCTCGGCGCGAAACGCTTGCAGGCCGAGCGGCCGGATCTGATCGTCGTCTCGATGCCGGGCTTCGCCATACACGGCAGCGAGCGCAACCTCGCCGGCTACGGCCCGACGATCGAACAGCTTGGCGGCCTGATCCAGCTTACGGGTTACGCAGACGGCGGGCCGCAGAAGAGCGGTATTTCGTACGGAGACCCGCTAGCCGGCACGCTGGCCGCGGGCGCCCTGATCGCCGCCTTGCTGCGCCGCCAGCGTACGGGGCGCGGCGCCGTGGTCGAGGTCTCGCAGCGCGACAACATGCTCGGCATGATCGGCGAGGCCGTGCTCGACTACTCGATGAACCGTCGCCTGCAGCCGCGCCGCGGCAACCGGCACCGCTGGCTGGCGCCGCACGGCTGCTATCCCTCGCTGCCATTGCCGCCCGAGCAGGCGCGTCCACTCGGCCGGCCCGGCTTGCAGACGGGTGCGGCCGCCGACCGCTGGGTTGCGATCGCCGTGGCAACGGACGCGCAGTGGCGTGCGCTTTGCGGCGTGATCGGCCGGCCGGAGCTGGCCGCTGACGGGCGTTACGCACGCGCCCTCGACCGCTACGAGCGCCAGGACGAGCTGGACCAGATCATCGCGGCATGGACGTGCGCGCGCGGCGACGACGAGGCGATGTTCGCCTTGCAGGCCGCAGGCGTGCCGGCCGCGGCCGTGCGCACACCGCTGGCGTTGACCCGCGACCCGCATCTGGCCGCGCGCGGTTTCTACCGCGAGGTCGAACACCCGGTCGCCGGCCGGCATCGTGTCGCGGGGCCGCTGTGGAACGTTGTGGCGCCCCGGCCGGAGATCGAGCGCCCCGCACCGACGTTCGGCCAGCATCGCTTCGAGGTGCTGGGCGATCTGGTCGGCATCGATGCGGTCGCGCTGGCAGAGCTGGAGCGGGATGGCATCATCGGGGCAGAGCCGTTGCGCCGGCAGCCGCACGGCGCCGCGGAGGCAGCCGAAAACGGCGCGGCGACCGAAACGCGACGAGAGTCGTCGGGCGTGCGGCGCTGATGGCGAGAGCAAACGAGGAGGTTCGCGATGGACTTCAGATTCTCGGCCGAAGACGAAGCGTGGCGCCAGGAGCTGCGCGGCTGGATCCGCGATTCGTTCGGCGAGGACTGGCACGGCTTTGCGGCGCTGGGCGGTGACGGCGAGGAAGAGTACGAGTTCGTGCGCGGCGTGCGTCAGAAGCTCGCGGCGAAGGGCTGGACCGCGCCCGCCTGGCCGCGCGACATGGGCGGCATGGACGCCGGCTTCAGCAAGCAGGCGATCTTCAACGAAGAGCTGGCCTATCACCGCGTGCCCGGGCCGGATATCGTCTCCGTCGGCTACGTCGGGCCGACGCTGATGCTCTACGGCAGCGACGAACAGAAGGCGCATCTGCCCGCGATCGTGCGCGCCAAGGAGACGTGGTGTCAGGGCTATTCCGAGCCCGGCTCCGGCTCGGACCTCGCCAGCTTGCAGACGCGGGCGATCCGCGACGGCGACGACTATGTGATCAACGGCCAGAAGATCTGGACCTCGCAGGCGCACCACGCCAACTGGATGTTCATGCTGGCGCGCACCGACCCGGACGCGCCCAAGCACCGCGGCATCTCCTACCTGCTGCTCGACATGCAGACGCCGGGCATCACGATCCGGCCGCTGATCAATATGGCCGGGCGCCACGGCTTCAACGAGGTCTTCTTCGACAACGTGCGCGTGCCGGTGCAGAACCGCGTGGGCGAGGAGAACCGCGGCTGGTACGTCGGCATGGCGACGATGGACTTCGAGCGCTCGGCGCTCTCCGGCTCGGCCGGCCTGCGCCGCAGCTACGAGGATCTGCTGCGCTTCGTGCGCGATGCGGCCCCTTCAGGCGGCACGGCGCTGACGCGAGAGTTGGCCCGCAATGCGTTGACCGAGGCGGGCATCGAGATCGAAGTGTCGCGCATGTTATCGCTGCGCGTGCTCTCGATGCAGCAGGCCGGCCAGGTGCCGAATCACGAGGCGAGCATGGCCAAGCTGTTCTCGTCGGAGTTGAGCCAGCGCTTTGCCCGCCTCGGCACGCGCATCCTGGGCATGTACGGTGGCCTGCGGCGTGGTTCGCCCCACGCGCGGCTGCGGGGCGAGTTCAGCGAATCCTACATGCAGACTGTGCCGTCCACCATCGCCGGCGGCAGCAGCGAAATCCAGCGCAACGTGATCGCCACCCGCGGCCTCGGCCTGCCGCGTGGGTAGGGTAGAGGGGTTAGGGTATAGGGTGCAGGGGCGCGCGGCGGACGGCCCTCTATCCCCCTTCCCCTTTCCCCCAATCCTGGGAGAGGGGAAGGGGGTGAGGGCGAGGGCCGCGCGGCCGCCTATGCCGGCGACACCAGCGTGATTGCAGTGGAGAAAGGATACATCCCATGACCGCTTCTGCCGTTCGCTCAGCAGCCGGCGTCAGCGCACAGAACCTGGCCTACCTGGATGCGCATCTGCAACGCTATATCGACGCCGGCAAGCTCGCCGGCACGCTGACGTTGGTCTACCGCGCGGGCGAGGTCGCGCACTTCAGTGCCCAGGGCCAGATGGATCGCGAACGGGCGAAGCCGATGCGCGAGGATACGATCTTCCGCATCTATTCGATGACCAAGCCGATCGCCTCGGTCGCGCTGATGCAGCTCTACGAGCGCGGCCTGTTCCAGCTCGACGATCCCGTCGATCGCTACATTCCCGGATGGAAGAACCTGGCCGTCTATGCCTCCGGCAACTACCCGGCCTTTATCACGACGCCGTGCGCCCGGCCGATGTCGGTGCGCGACCTGCTCTCGCACCAGTCGGGCCTGACCTACGGCTTTATGGAGCGCACCAACGTCGACGCCGCCTACCGCAAGCTCGGCATTGGCCGAGAAGGCTGCCGCGACTTGCAGGAGATGGTCGAAAAGCTGAGCGATCTGCCGCTGGAGTTCTCGCCGGGGACCGCCTGGAACTACTCCGTCTCGACGGATGTCGTCGGCTATCTGGTTGAGCAGATCGCCGGTGAGCGCTTCGACCGCTACCTGCAACAGCAGATCTTCGCGCCGCTCGGCATGACCGATACGGGCTTTCACGTGCGCTCGGAGCAGATCGATCGGTTCGCGGCGAATTACATGCCGAACCCGACCGGCGACGGCCTGATCGTGGCCGACGATCCGCAGAGCAGCCCCTACGTACAGGAGCCCACCTTCTTCTCCGGCGGCGGCGGTCTCGTATCGACGGCGGGCGACTACCTGCGCTTCTGCCGTATGCTGCTCGGCGGTGGACGGTGCGACGGCGCGCGCCTGCTCGGCCGTAAGACGCTTGAGCTGATGACGCTGAACCACCTGCCCGGCGGCCGGCCGCTGATCGACTGCACGCTGCTGCGTCGGGAGGAAGCGGCGCTCGCCGGCCTGGGTTTCGGGCTCGGTTTCTCCGTCGCACTCGGTTCAGCGACGGGCCAGATCTCCGGCTCGGCGGGCGAGTTCGCCTGGTCGGGCGCGGCCAGCACAGAGTTCTGGGTGGACCCGGCGGAGGATCTGGCGGTGATCTTCATGACGCAGTTCATGCCCGTGCCGGTCTCCAATCGCCTCAACCTGGCCCGCGAGCTGCACGCGATCGTGTACGGCGCGCTGGAGTAGCCGCCGGCCGGCCATTGGCCGCGACCCATTTCACCGCCGGAAGGCGCGATGCAGACGACGATCTACCTGGTACGGCACGGCGAAACGGCGGGCAATCGCGTTCGTCGCTATCAGACCTACGACACGCCGCTGTCCGACGAAGGGCGCGAGCAGGCGCGCCGCGTGGCCGGGCGGCTGGCCGGAGAAGGACCGTTCGCGGCCCTGTACACCAGCGACCTCGCCCGTACGCTGGAAACTGCCGCGACGATCGGTCAAGAGCTCGGCCTCGCAGCGGCGCTGGAGCCGCGGCTGCGCGAGCTGGACGTGGGCGATTGGAAGGGCACGCTCTACGAGGAGATCGAGCGGCGGTTTCCGCGCCAGCGCGAGCGCTGGATCGCCGGCGGCGGCCTCGACCGCCTGCCCGGCGCTGCCGGCGAATCAACGTCCGACGTTCGGCAACGCGTGCTGAGCGCGTTTGACGAAATCGCTGCCCGCCACGCCGGCGAGCGCGTGATCGCCGTCTCGCACGGCTGGGCGCTGGCGGTGCTGGTCGCCGCGCTGCACGGCTGGGACCAGGCGGAAACCTTCCGCGAGCAGCGGCTGCACTTCGACAACACCGCCGTGATGGTCTTTGAGCTGGACGCAGACGGTGCCCGCCGCTGCGCCCTGCTCAACTGCACGCATCATCTGGCGGCGATCGCTCATAACGACGGCAGCCCTTGAATCCCAGTGGCCGCATGCAACGTCACGCGGCGCCGATCTTACCAGGCCCGAAAGTTCGGCTTGCGCCGCTCGGCGAAGGCGCGGGCGCCTTCGAGCACGTCCTCGGTTTCGAGCATCTGGTTGTACAGGCTCGCTTCGAGCCGTCTGCCCTCGTCGAAGGTCATGCCGAGGCCGCCGCGATAGGCGGCTTCCTTGGTCGCCCGCACGGCCAGCGGTCCCATTTCGCACAGCCGCGCCGCCCACTCGCGCGCCGTCGCCTGCAGGCTCTCCGGCGGCACCACGGCGTTGACGAGGCCGAAGTGCAGCAGCCGCTTCGCCTCGATCGGGTCGGAGTACAGCAGCAGCTCCATGGCGACGCCGAAGGGCAGGTAGCGCACCAGCCGCTGCGTCTGCCCGCCGCCCGCGACGAGGCCGCGCCGTGACGACGAGGTGCCCAGCCGCGCCGATTCGGAGGCGATGCGGATATCGCAGGCGAGCGCCAGCGCAAAGCCGCCGGCCAGGCAGTAGCCGTTGATCGCCGCGATCACGGGCTTCCAGAGCTGCAGCGGCAAGAAGTAATCGAGGCCGTCGTCGTCCGTCGGCAAGCCGTGTTCTTTGCGGATGCGGTGGTACTCAGGCCCGCCGGGCGCCGCGGCCATCAGGTCGCGGCCCGAGCAGAAAGCGCGGTCGCCCGCACCGGTGATGATGGCGACCCAGATCTTGTCGTCGCGGCGTATCTCTTCCCAGCAGTCGTGCAGCCGGCCCATCATCTCGCCGGTGAGAGCGTTCAGCTTCTCCGGCCGGTTCAGCGTAATCGTGGCGATGCGCCCCTCGCGCTCGAACTGCACATCTTCCGCGGGCATCGGCCTGCTCCTGCCTGGGCGGCGCTGCGGCGATCAGCCCGCGCCGGCGCCTGGTGCTCGCAGCATAGCGGCTGCACGCGCTGCGGGCACGGCACGGCCGCCGCGCGGCGCCGTCCGGCTTTGTGCCCCAGCGCACAGGCGCGGTATACTGGCAGTGGAACCCTCGCATTCAAGCACGCAAGCACGCCGGCGGAGGTGCCGCGTTGGCCTATACCATCATCGAAACATGCATCGGCTGTACGGCCTGCACCAAGCGTTGCCCGACCGGCGCGATCACGGGCGAGCGCAACGTGATTCACGTTATTGACCCGGCGCTGTGCATCGACTGCGGCGCCTGCGGCGTGGTTTGCCCGCCGGAGGCGATCTACGACGACATCGGCGACCAATGCAAGACCTTCGCCCGCAAAGAGTGGCCGAAGGCGATTGTGATCGAGGACAACTGCATCGGCAGCGGCTGCGAGCTCTGCATCAGCATCTGCCCGTTCGATGCCCTGAGCCTGCAGCAAAGCGAAACTGCCGCCGACTTCTGGGGCGTTGCCACGCTGAACGAGCGCAAATGCACGGGCTGCCGCCTCTGCGAGCAGGCCTGTGGCTGGGGCGCGATCTACATTGACCCGCCGCGTGAGCTGCTCAAGAAGCCCGAGAGCGCGGCCAGCTCCGCCGCCTGAGCACCACCGCACCGACGCACGACGCCGAATACCAGAGCCGGCTCCCTGCGGAGCCGGCTCTGGTGATGAATGGATAACCGCCCGGCCGTGCCGCTTCGCCGCCAGGTGCGGGAACGGCGGACGCACCCGTGCAGCGCAGCCACGGATCGCCCGCCGGCGAGCGGGTCATGCGTCCGCCTGGCGGCCGGCCTGCTGCCGAACGGTGCTACTCTTCCTTCATCGAGATCGCCTGCTCGGGGCAGAGCTCGATCGCTTTGAGCAGCTTCGCGCGCAGCTCCTCGGGCACCTCTTCCATGATGATGTAGGTGCCGTCGTCGCGTACCTCGAAGATCTCCGGCGCCGTGCGCGCACAGACGCCGTGGCTCTTGCAGAGGTCGTAGTCGATATCCGGCTTCAGCATCGCGTTCCCTCCCTGCCGCGGGGACTGCCCGCACGCTCCGCATCGTAGCGCCACGCCGAAGCGGCGGCAATCTGCGCACCTGCCGCGTGCCGCCACGCCGATGCTATCCTTGTGCGGGTCCGTCGATCTTGCCGCAGGATGCCTGGCCTCATGACCCGGACGCTTGAACATACCCTCCTGGCGCAACTTGTGCTCGACTGGATTGAGTCGCGCTCGGGCCGGCAGGCGCGGCTATTGCCCGCCGGCGCGGACCCGAGCATCCGCGCCGAGGCTGCCGATGACCAGATCGCGATCGCCATCGAATCGCTCGGTTCCAGCGAAACGCCGGCCGATTGGCGTAGCAGCGTGGACCAGTTCGTGGCCCGGCTCGACGTCCCGGGCAGCGGAGGCGTCCTCGTCTGGCTGCCGGCAGGCGCCACGGTGCCCCACGACGAGCCGGCCGCCGCGCAGACCGTGATGGCGCTGCAGCAGGCGATCGCTGTGACGGCGCCGGGCGAGAGCGACGACGCGCTGCTGCCGATCCGCATCGCCGTGCGTAAGCGTGACGAGAGTGGGGCATATGTCTCGGCCGTTGGTGGGCTGGCGCCGCTCTGGGCGCAGTTCACCGACCGCGTGCAGGGCTACTTTCAGATCGACAGCACCGCGCTGCACCGTTTGGCGGAAGACGAGGCGCAGACGCGCGCCCTGATCGATCGTATCGTCGATGCCACTGCCGGCATGGAACTCGGCGAGACGCGCATCGTCGAGGCGGAGGACCGCTGGCGCGTGCAGCGATTGCGGAGTGGCGAAGGCTGCGCCGCCGTGGCTCTGCCGCCCGGCGACGAGACTGAGAGCGGCGCGCCGCTGCGCCGGCGGCTGCGGTCGGCTCTGCGCAGCGCGGCGACGCAACTCAGCGGCGAGGACGCGACGCTGCGCATCCTCGCTTTCTACGGGCACTATCCGACGATCGAGGTGGAGCAGGCCGGGCCGGCACTGCGCGGGCAGGATCCCGCGCTGTTTGGCGGGCTCGATCTGATCGTGCTGATCGCCGACGGCGCGGTAAAGCCGCTGCTCGACATCACGCGCAGGCCGCTGGTGCAGTCGCGCCCTACGACTGGTTGATGCCGGCCCGTGCGCCGGCGTGCTGACGCACATCGAGCGTCTGCTCCGCGTCCAGCGCGGCGGCGCGGTCGTCTTCACGTGGCTCGCCGCCCGCGCCGGGCGTGTTGCTCGGCTCGGCCGGCCAATCCTCCGCATACAGGTCGTCTTCATCGCCGCTTCCGCTCATCCAGCGGTAGACCATGAAGGCGCCGGCCGCGGACAGCACCAGGATCGCGATCAGCCACCAGCGCGGACGGCTGCGCCGCCGCGGTTTGCGGCCGGGCAGGGAGACGTTTTGCAGCGATTCGGGCAGAGAGACGTCCGCAAGCTGACCGCGGGCGCTGCTGAGTGCGTCGCGGCCCCAGTCGACGGCGCGCTGGGCCGCGGCAGCGACGGCTTCACGCGTGTCCTCGGCGCTGGGCAGTTTTTGTACGAGGGCGCCCACGCCGTCCGAGGCGCCATCCTTGCTCCGCGCCGCCAGATCGACTGAGAGGCGTGCTGTCCGGCGCGCCTGCGGCGACTCGGATTCGTGAGTTCGGAACATGAGTGAGCACTCCTTCGGATGTGAATCGCGACAGCCCGCGCCGTCGCTATGCCTCGCGCACGAGGGGCGTTTCGCGCAAGCCCGCGTCGAGCGCGAGCCGGCTGTGCAGATCCACGCACTCGAGCAGATCGGTGAGTTCAAAGGGCTTGGCGAGGTAACCCTGCGCGCCGCTGCGCAGCGCCTTGTCCTGGCCGGTAAACGAGGCCGTCATCACCACGACGGGCGTATGTTCGCCGGCGGCCGAGCGCAACTCGTCCAGCACCTGCCAGCCGTCCACACCAGGCATACGCACGTCCAGCAGAATGAGATCGGTGCGGCTGCGCTCGACGGCCGCGAGCGCCTCAGTGCCGCTCGCGGCGAGCTGTACGACGTAGCCGGCGTCGGCGAGCGCGGCCTGAATGAAACGACGAATCTCCAGATCGTCATCAACGACCAGCACGCGGCGGGCGTCAGATCCTGGCGGGAGGCTCATCACTCTCTCCAGAGGCGTACGCGGCCTGCCGCGCCGCCGGTCCTGCCATAGTAGCCGCACGGCGGGCCGCCCACATCATTCTGCCGGGGCATTGGCCTCGCCCGAAAGGAAATTGAGATACCACCGCAGACGCCGGCGGTGCCGGCGCGCAGCGCGCCGTGCGAACACGGCGCGCTGCATGGAGTTAGCGGATGATCGTCGCTCGGATAAACACGGCAGTTGCGCAGGCGGTCACGCCGGAGTTTCCGATACAACAGTTATGAGTGCTCGCGCGCGAGGGGCTCTTCATCGAGCGCCTCCTGCACGAGCGGATGAAATCGGTCGAGCGACGTGGTGCGCACGGTGTCGCCGTTGGAGCCGATCGTCAGCTCCTGCCGCAGTACCCCCTGGTTCTTGAATTCACTGAGCTTGCCTTCGACAAGCTCAGGGGCGATCAGATCGCGATTGCGTTCGTGCTTCAGATATTCCGCCATCCAGCGGAAGACCGGCAGCACGCCGTTGCGCCGGGTGACCTCAAACTCGTTGATGCGCCGGATGATCTCTTTTTCGACCTCGGGATCCTCCGAGGCCTTGCTGATCTCGATCGGATCGGCGTTGCCTCCCGCGGCCTCGACGAGCGCCCGGCTGATGCTGCCCGGCACACCGGCGATCACCACGGTTTTTCCGAGTCGAAAGCGCAAGCGAGTGACGATGCGCACATAGTCGCTGTCACCCGCCATCAGCAGGTAGGTCGATGTGTTCGCACTGTCTTGTGCCACTTCGTAGAGGTCGATCGCCACATTCATATCAACGGTGCTTTGTGAACGTTCGCCTCGCGCCTTGACGGGACAGCTAAACGGCTCGATGCCAGCGACGCGCAGTCGGGGCTCCAGATCGCGCAGATAATCCTGTGAGAAGTCTCCGTAGGCGCGGGCGAAGCTGATCAACCCGTACTTTTGCGCCTTTTCCACCCACTTCATCGGATCGGGCGCCTGACGGTGCGTGTTCCAGAGCGACGTCACGACGTTTTCGAGATCAACAAAGAGTGCGACATTGCCGCCGTTCAAAGGCATGACTCCTTCTAGAAGGCCGGCATGGACCGCATATGCAACTGGTAATGTACTGAAGTTCCGAGTACGTCCGAGATCGCTCGCCAGAGCGGCGCGCCCGGAGGGATTCGAACCCCCGACCCTCGGTTCCGAAGACCGATGCTCTATCCACTGAGCTACGAGCGCGGACGCCGCGTGAGACGCGGATCTCCACGCTGCGATGGGATTGTAAGAAGGTACAGCACGCTGGTCAAGCGCAGATCCGGCGCGTCGGCCGAGCGAGAAAGCGAATGCAGGCATCTGCGTATGAGGGCGCGCAACGGGGCGGCCAGCGGCCGCCCCGTTGCGCCGATCGGCCCTTGGGGCCGATCAGCGATGCAGCTTGTCTTTCACCGCGTCCGCCGTGTCGCCGGCGGCGTTCTTGACCTTCCCCAGGGCGCCTTCGAGCTTGCCCTCGTTCTTGCGCTCGTTGCCCTCGGCCTCCATGTTGCGGTCGCCGGCGGCCCGTCCGGCCTTCTCCTGCGTTGCGCCAGCGGCTTCGCGGGCCTTGCCCTTGACCTGATCCATGTCCGGCATGATCGTTCTCCCTTCAGGAGGGGCGGAAACGCCTCGCTCCGACGAAACGATCGTGGCTCAGCGCAATTCTGGCGACTATACCGCATGCGTGCTATCGCTGGGAGCCTGTGGGAGCAGCAGCGACGCGGCGCCAGCCACCGAGGAAGCCTGAGGGAAGAATTGGGAGAGACGGGGTGGATGGAGGGGATCGAACCCTCGATCTCCAGGGCCACAACCTGGCGCTTTAACCGCTAAGCTACACCCACCGCAGCGATGCCCGCCGCGAAAGCGGCGGACAGGTTCTATGGTATGGGGGCGTGGCCAGATCGTCAAACCCGCGTCGGCCGCGGGTAGTGGGTCACTGTGGTTTATCAAGCAAGGCGGCGATTTCTTCGACCGTCCAGACGAGGGACGCCACGCCCGCCGCCTTCGCCGGAGTTCGGCCCTGAAGCGACTGGTGCTTGCGCCCGAAGTTGTACCACATGTAGTGCAGCGCGACGGCGGCTTCGAGGTTCTCCACCTTCTTCGAGAAGGCGTTGGTCAGCCGCGTGAAGCGCCGCATGGACATGCGCATCGTCAGGTTCTGGCGCTCGATGTAGCTGGTGGAGATATGCGCTTCGTCGGGCTGACCCTGAATCACGCGCTTCTCAATGCCAACGCACTGCGCCGGGCTGTAGCGCTTCTCACCACCTATCTCAGGCTCGTACAGCTTGATCACCTGTGCGTAGTCGATCTCGCTGCCGAACGCGCCCTCGATGGCTTCCAGATAGGGCCGGTGGCCGTCCGTGCTGAGCTGCACGCGATGCGAAAGCCGACTCGCCAGATCCTCGATGAAGGCGACGGCGCACGCGCCGTTGCGCAGCCCCATCAACCACGACGGCACAAGCCTGGTATCGGCGTCGATCGCCGTCCACGTCCACACGTCGCCGTAGCCGAATGCGCCTTCGTGCTCCGGGGCGACGTTCTTCGCTTTCGAGTGGCAGAAGGCCCAGATTTCATCGCATTGGATGCGCTTGCAGGGCAGGTTGCGCAGCGTGGCATCCTGATAGCTGACGCACGCCTCACCGAGATCCACCAGCAGCTTCATCACCGTGTTCTTCGATACGTCGCACATGCGGGCGGTCGCACGCAGGCTGTTGCCCTCGACAAGAGCGGCGACGATGCGGGCGCGATGCGTGGTTGTCAGTCTGTTCATACTGACCATTATGCTTGATCGAACAGGCATTGTCAATCGATCCGGCGGTGTTTTTGTGAGCATTGCGTGACAGAGCCGCCGCCCATAGGAAAAAGATGATATCGTACGCTGGGGCATGGCGACTATAGTCTTTTTCTGATAGGGTTGAGATGGCTGGCCCGTACTGGACCTTGTACGATTTCGTCAACGCGAACGGTGACAACGAGATCGCCCTGTGGCTCCGCCGCCAGCCAACAGTAAAGAAGGTGCCGCTCTGGGCCAAACTGGACGCCGCCCTGCTCCGCCTCATGGGCCAGGAGATTCACACCGAACGGCAGTTGATAGCGAAACTCGACGCCAAGCGGGACTCAGCCTGTGCCGAGCTTTACGAGATCAGAATCAAATTCAAGGGCGTGGAGTATCGCATACTTTCCTATCGCGGTCCCAGTCCAAAGGGTCAGTACACGCTGCTTCTGGGTGCGAAGGAAAAGGGGGACAAGTTTGAGCCACTCAATGCTTGCCAACAGGCTAGAGCAAAAATAGTCGATATCGAGAACAAGAAGGGCAGAACAGTTGAACACCAATCTACCGAAAGATATCAGCAGATAGTACAGGCGATGGAAGACAAGGAATATCGTGACGCATTCGTTGAAGCTAGCATCGATAATGACATTGCATTTCAAATTCGCGCCAACAGGGACAGTAGAGGATGGACGCAAACTGAACTCGGTAGTCGCGCGGGTATTAAGCAAGCTGTGATTTCCGAATGGGAAGATCCGAATTACGGTCGCTATACTCTGCGTACGCTGAAGCGTTTGGCATCGGCCTTTGACATCGCAGTCATCGTACGGTTTGTGCCCTTCAGCGAGCTGGCGGACTGGAATTCCCGCGTCCCAGAAACGGATATGTCATCGCCTGGTTTTGACAATGATGCTGGTTTGAGCAACTCTGTCCGCCTGCATAACGGCTAATCAGGTGCGCCCCATCGCGCTGCCGCTGCCTTCCTGGCGATCTCACGTCGCTGCTCTAGCGTGAGCTTTGCTGCTCGTGCTGGCCCGCCCTTTGCCCCGCCACGTCTACCGAGCGCAACGGCGTGCGGGTCTTTGCCGTTCGCCTCTTCGGCTTCGGGCGCATCGGTAGTGGCGGCAGCGACTAAACTAGCTGCTAACTGGTTCAGATCACGAGGGCGTTTCTTGCTTGAGCGGTCTTGCATGGCTCAATCGTAGCACGGTCTGGCGGCGGACGGTCAATGCTCCCATTGATACGGAGGATAGGGCTGCTGTTCGAGTTTGGGCACGCTCCGGTGGCGCGTGTCCAGTGCAGCGGGCGTTGATGGGACGAATCAACCCGGAGCCCAAGCCCTCGTTCCCGCCCTTCCTCCACCAGCCGGCGTCACTTTACTTTTGAAATTGACCCACTACCCGCACACTGCATATGTCTGAGAGCGCCGGTATGCCCGTGCCCGGAAGCGCATTCGCTCGGGTTCCGGGCAGCTCGCTCAAAGCCCCCAATCGCCGCCGCGCTTTCACGGAACAATTGCACTCGCTACGCGCTGCCGGCCCGCACACGCGCTGCCGTGGCGCTGGCGAAGCCGAACGAGTAGAGGTCGTAGTACATGCCGCGGCGGGCGATCAACTCCTCGTGCGTGCCCTGCTCCACGATCGCGCCGTGGTGCAGTGCCACGATCAGGTCGGCGTTGCGCACCGTGGCCAGGCGGTGGGCGATCACGAACGCCGTGCGCCCGCGCAGCAGCTCGCCCAGCGCCCGCTGCAAGCGCGCCTCTGTGGCCGAATCGATGTTCGCCGTCGCCTCGTCCAAAAGCAGAATGCGCGGCCGGCGCAGCAGCGCCCGCGCGAAGCTGACGAGCTGCCGCTGCCCAACCGAAAGGTTGACGCCGCGCTCGCGCACGATCGTGTTGTAGCCCTCCGGCAACCGCGCGATCAGGTCGTGCAGCCCCACGATCTCGGCTGCCTCGCGCACTTCGTCGTCCGTCGCCTGCATGCGGCCGAGGCGAATATTGTCCACGATCGTGCCGCTGAACAGATACGGCTCCTGCAAGACGATGCCCATCTGCCCGCGCAGCGAGGCGAGCGTCACCTCGCGGATGTCGTGGCCGTCCACCGTGATGCGGCCGCCGGTCACGTCGTAGAAGCGCTCAAGCAGGCTGATGATCGTGCTCTTGCCCGCGCCCGTCTCGCCCACCAGCGCCACGGTCTGGCCCGGCTCCGCGACGAGGTTGAGATCGTGCAGCACCGGAATCTCTGGCGTGTAGGCGAAGCGCACGTGCTCGAAGGCGACGCGGCCCTCGATCGGCGGCAGCTCGATCGCGCCGGGGCGGTCTTTCACCTCCACCGGCTCGTCCAGCAGCGCAAAGACGCGCTCGGCGGCGACGGTGGCGCGTTGCAGCGTGCTGTACTGCTGCGTGACCTGGCCGATCGGGTCGAACAGGCGATTGACGTACAGCGCGAAGCCGACCAGCGCCCCGACCTTCAGATCGTGTGACAGCACCAGCGAACCGCCCACGGCGATCACAACGGCGATTGCGATCGCGTTCACCAGATCGACCAGCGGATTGATGATCGCCGAGACGCGGCTCGCTTCGAGGTTGGCGGTGAAGTTCTGGCGGTTGACCTTGCCGAAGCGGCGCCGGTTCTCGTCCTCGCGTGTCAGGCTCTGGATGATGCGCACGCCGGAGACGTTCTCCTGCAGGCTGGCGTTGACGATCGAGATCGCGGCGCGCGTGCGGATGAAGCTTTTGCGGGCGTAGCGCTGCCAGACGACGATGATGCCGAACAGCACCGGCAGCGAGATCAGCGTCACCAGTGCCAGCCGCCAGTCGAGCGCCAGCAGCGTGAAGACGATACCCACGGTGGTCAGCGAACTGGCGATGATGCTGAGCAGCCCGCTGCTCAATAGCTGCTGCAAGACGGAGATGTCGTTCTGGGCGCGCGACATAATGCGCCCGGTCTCGTTGCGGTCGAAGAAGGCGATCGGCAGTACTTGCAGATGCCAGAAGACGTCTTCGGAGAGCCGGTAGAGCGCCCACTGGCCGGCGTAGGTCATCGAATACGTTTGGCCGTAGGTCGCGAACCAGTTGACGAACTGCATCAGCACGAAGCCGAGCATCAGCAGCACGAGGCCGTGCATGTCGCTTTTGGCGATGAAGTCGTCGATTGCGACCGTGAGGAAGTACGGCGTGGCAACGCTGGTGGCCGTCGCCACGAGCATCAGCAGCGCCGCGATCGTGACCTGCCGCTTGTATGGCCGCAGATAGGGCAGCAGGCGACGCATCAGCTTGCCGTCGAACGGCTTGCCGAACTCCTCGTCGTCCGTCGAACGGCCGTCCATGCCGGCGCGGCGCATCATGCCGCGTCCCGCGCCGCCCATCCCTCCGCCCATACCGCCGAAGCCTAACGCCATGTTCGGCCCTCATCCTCCCCCTTCCCCTCCTTCTCCCAATCCTGGGAGAAGGAGGGGCGATCCTGCGTTGCTGGTTCATGGTGCGCCTGGTTAGCCAGCGCGCCGCGTGGCCTATCCCTGACCGCTTCGCGGTCTGTCCCTTCCCCACAGGGGAAGGGTTTGTGCACGGACGATCGCTCTTGCGCACATCAACCCTTCCCCTGTGGGGAAGGGAGACGCGCCTTCAGGCGCGGCGGGGTTAGGCCCGCGCCGCCACCTGGCTCAGCTCCTCCTGGTCGCGCAGCTCCAGATCGTAGATCTCCCGATACGGACCTTCGTTCTCCAGCAGCTCCTCGTGGCGGCCGCGTTCGACGATGCGGCCGTCTTTCAGCACCAGGATCTGGTCCGCATCGCGCACCGTGCGCAGCCGTTGCGCGATCACAAAGGTCGTGCGGCTGCGCAGCAGCTCGGCCAGCGCCTGCTGAATCAGATACTCCGTCTCCATGTCCACGCTGCTGGTCGCGTCGTCCAGGATCAGCACCTTCGGATCGAGCAGCAGCGTGCGGGCGATGGCGACGCGCTGGCGCTGGCCGCCGGAGAGTGTGATGCCGCGCTCGCCCACCCAGGTTTCGTAGCCGTCTGGCAGACTGGCGATGAAGTCATGCAGCCGCGCCGCGCGGGCCACGGCCTCGATCTGCTCCGCAGTCGCGTGCGGCGCGCCGTAGGCGATGTTGTCGCGGATCGTCGCCGAGAACAGGAACGGGTCCTGCAAGACGATGCCGACCGCATGGCGCAGCGATTCGAGCGTCACGTCGCGGATGTCGTGGCCGTCGATCGTGATCCTGCCCTCGCTCACGTCATAAAAGCGCGGTAAGAGCTGGGTGATCGTGCTCTTGCCGCTGCCCGAGGGGCCGAGCAAGGCGACGAGCGCGCCCGGCGGCGCGTCGATCTCGATCGCGCGCAACACCGGACGCTCGCGGTTGTAGCCGAAGGAGACGTGCTCGAAGCGTACGTGGCCCACGACGCCCGCCAGCGGCACGGCGCCCGGCCGTTCATGCACCTCGCTTTCGGCGTCCAGAATCTCGAAGATGCGCTGCCCGCCGGCCGTGGCGCGGGTCCAGAGGTTGAGCAGGAAGCCGATCGTGCGCACGGGGCCGGTCAGATTCGTGCGGTATTCGAGGAAGGCGACGAGACCGCCCAGCGTGAGGTTGTGGTGCATCACCGCGTAGCCGCCGTAGATCACGATGATCGCCGTGGCGGCGTTGAGCAGGAAGGTCATCAACGGCTGGTTGAAGGCGGCCAGCCGGTTCGCCTCCAGCGAGTCCACGCGCACGATGCGGTTGGAGACGTTGAACTTATCCAGCTCCTCCTGCTCGCGGGTGAAGGCGCGCACCACGCGGGCGCCGACCAGGTTCTCCTGCAAGACGCTGGTGAAGGCGCCCTGCGCCCCCTGCACACGCACCCAGAGCGAGCGCAGGCTGCGGCTCACCACAAAGGCGCGCAACCCGATCAGCGGCATCACGGCCAGGAAGATCAGGCCCATCTGCCAGTTGATGCGCACGGCTACGACCACGGTGATCGCGAAGAGCACGGCTGCATACGTTAGCTGCAAAAGCCCGAGCTGGATGAAGGCGCGCACCTGCTCGACGTCGACCGTGGCGCGCGACATGAGCTGGCCGGTTTCACTGCGGTCGTGGAAGGCGAAGCTCTGCCGCTGCACCGCTTCGTAGAGGTCGTCGCGCAGCCGCAGTGCGACCGTCTGCGAGAGATACTGGCCGAGGTAGCTCTGGAAGAACTCGAACACGCCCTGCACCAGCGCAACGGCAACGACGAGCACGCCGGCCAGCACCAAAAAGGAGCGGCTGTCGTGCGCCAGGCCGAAGTCGATCGCCTGCTTGATCACCAGCGGCGTAATGATGTTGAATAGCGCGGCGCCGGCCAGCGCGAGGTACGCCAGGACGGTGGCGCGGCGGTTGTAGCGCAGGTAGGAGAAGATGCGCAGAACGGTTCGCATGTGCTCGCAGCGTACGCGACGGCAAACCCTCACGTCAACGTGAGAGTGGAGCGGCGCGGCCCTCACCCCCGTCCCCTCTCCCAATCCTGGGAGAAGGGCGATCGTGCGAAGCACGACTCGGACCGTGCCGGGTTAACCGCAAACTGATCAGAGTGCTTCAGACTGGATCGTCTCCTTCCCTCCAGGATTGGGGGAAGGAGATAAGAGAGGTTGAGGGCCGAGCGCCGTGAACGGGCACCGCGCTGGGGTCCACGTTATTGCTCAAGGGGTGCACGGCGTGCGCTCGCCGCGCTGTGCTATCGTCGCGGCAGCAGTTTTGGAGGTGAAGGAAATGGCGGAGCAGACACGTAACCGCACTGGCCAACCCATGCCGTCACAGCGTCCAACGAGATGCAGGCGGCTCTGAAAGGACATCCATGACGCAGTTGACGTTTGCGTCAGCGACGGCACTGGCGCGGGCGATCCGCGAGCGCGAGGTCTCTTCGGCCGAGGTCGTCGAAGCGCACCTCGCGCGCATCGCGGCGGTGAATCCGCAGATCAACGCCGTTGTGCAACTGCCCGCCGATCTGGCCCGCGCACAGGCCCGCGCCGCCGATGAGGCGCTGGCGCGAGGTGAGCCGCTCGGCCCGCTGCACGGCGTGCCGTTCACGGTCAAAGATACGCTCGACGTGGCCGGCGTCATTGGCGCGATGGGCGTACCGGAGCGCGCCGGCTTCGTGCCGGAGAGCGACGCGACCGTGGTCGCCCGACTGCGCGCGGCTGGCGGCATCGTGCTGGGCAAGACCAACGTGCCGCCCTGGGGCGGCGGCATCGAAACCGACAACCCGGTCTACGGCCGCACGAACAATCCTTACGATCTGAGCCGCACGCCCGGCGGCAGCAGCGGCGGTGAAGCGACGCTGATCGCCGCCGGCGGCTCGCCGCTCGGACTCGGCAGCGACTCGGGCGGCAGCCTGCGCCTGCCCGCGCATAACTGCGGCATCGTCACGATCAAGCCGACGGCCGGCCGCGTGCCCACGACGACGGGCGGGCAGACGGGCGACATGCACGACCCACGCACGCAGATTGGCTTGCTGGCTCGCCGCGTCGAGGATCTCTGCCTGGCGCTGCCGCTCATCGCCGGGCCGGATGGGTTCGACGCCAGCGTTGCGCCGGTGCCGCTGCTCGACGCCGCCGAAGTCGTGCCGGCTGCGCTGCGCGTTGCCTTCTACACGGCGGACGGCGTAAGCGAGCCGTCCGCAGCGATCGTGGCGGCGGTCCGGGCAGCGGCGCGGGCGCTGAGACCGGCCGTCGCCACCCTGGAGGAGCAGCGGCCCGAGGGCATCGAGCGTGCCTGGCCGATTACGCAAGGATATTGGGAGTCGGTGGTCGAGGGCACGATGACGACGGCCGACTTCTACCGCGTGCTGCGTCGCTGGGGCCGCTTCCGCAGCACCATGCTGGGCTTCATGCAGCACTGGGACGCGATCGTCTGCCCCGCGGCCGCGCTGGCCGCCGTGCCGCACGGCGCGTCCGGGGCCTTCACGCAGGCGACAATGATCAGCTATACGGTGCCATACAGCCTCACCGGCTGGCCCTGCGTGGTGGTGCGGGCGGGCGTATCGGCTGAAGGGCTGCCGGTCGGGGTGCAGATCGTCGCCAGCCCATGGCGCGACGATGTGGCGCTCGCGCTGGCGCAGCAGATCGAGACGGCGCTCGGCGGCTGGCAGCCACCGCCGCTCTGATTCCGGCCGGCATGATCTGGAGCATGCCCCAGCATCGTGCTCGGGGCAGCAGCGTGACGGCGACCTCGCCAGGCGTGGCGCCCGCCCGATCACGGACGCAGGGCGCGGCGAAGCCCGTGCGGCCGGCCGCTAGATGCGCGTCTTGCCCCGCGCGCTGCGGCGCGAGCAACGGTGCGGCCGGTAGCCGGGGCGGAATGCCGCCGCCCCATGAGCGCGGGCGCCGCAAATACGACAAACGCGACGGGAGGCGAGCGTGCGGCCGTGACAAACAGGTTGGATATTCAGGTCTCCGGCGACCGGCGCCGGCACAGCATTGCGGCGCAGCAGCCGGAGGGCGAGGCGCGCGAGCGCCGTATTCAGGCCAAACCGGCCGCCGTTCTGCTGCGGGAGAGGCCCCAGCCGGGCGCGCCGCGCGACAGCGCGATGCCGCAGCTCGGCTTCCATGCGCTGGATCATTATCCACGTGTCGATGTTGGCCATGATGCTTGCTCCCGGTGGTCAACTCGGCTGGACTCGGTGGTTTCGGAACGCTGCGGTCTTCTCCTTTCCTGAAGCGCAGCTCGTGCGCACACAAGTAGAAGAGCCGCGGGAAATTCCCGTGGCTCTCGAACGCTGATGCTGCCGGCGATGCGATCTAGGGGCTTGCGGCAGCGGCGGACGGATCACGGGCAAAGAGCAACGGCTGACGCTCGACTTTCATAAGCGCCGCCTGCTGCATCACCGTTTGCTGTCCATCGTGCTGCATGTCTGTGAATACGTCCTTCGGGAACGGAAAGCTATTGAACTGCGCTCAGCATAGCATCCGCGGGTGCAGCGCGTCCATGAACGTGGCCTGACAATTGGTTGTGCAGCGCCGGTCAAGGCAGCGCTGCGAGCAGCGCGGTGCACCCGCCCGGCGCGGGCGCCAGCTCGTAGCCGGCGCAGGCTGCCGGCACCACGGCCGTTTCGTACTGCCCGAGCGGCAGGCTCCAACCGTCGCCGCGCAGCTCGGCCGCACCCTGCGTGACGGTTACGGCGTGAAACGATTCGCCGCGCGGGGCAAGGCGCAGCGCCTGCCGCTCGGCATGCAGCAGGGTGAGCGTGAAGTAGGGGCAGCCCGTGAGCGGGACGCAGCCCTCATCGAGCGGGCCGGCCTGGCGCAGCGCCGCCGCCGTGGCCGCGTTTACGACGGCGAGCGACTGTTCGATATGCAGCGGCCGCCCGGCCTGCTGCGGGCGATCCCAGTCCCAGAGGCGGTAGGTGATGTCCGACATCTGCTGCACCTCATACAGCAGCAGCCCCGGACCCGGCGCGTGCACCGTGCCCGCGGGAATCAGCAGCGTATCGCCGGACGTCAGTGCGGTTTCGCGGAGCAGCCGCAGCAGCCCGCCCCCGGCGAGCGCGCGGCGCAACGTGCCGCGGTTCGTGCCCGGCCGCAGCCCGGCGATCACACGGCCGTCTGCCGCGGCGTCGAGCACGTGCCACGCTTCCGTCTTGCCGCTGGCGCCGTTGCCTTCCAGCCGGCGGGCCTGGGCGTCGTTGGGGTGAACCTGCACGGAGAGCCAGTCGGCGGTGTCCAGCAGCTTGAGCAGCAGCGGGAAGCAGACGCCGTCCCGCGGGGCGCGGCTGCCGGTCAGCTCCGGTCCGCGCCGCGCCGCGAGCTCGCCCAGCGTGGCGCCCGCGTGCGCTCCGCCGGCGATGACGCTGCCCTCGTAGCAGATCCACGCCTCGCCGATCGGCGGCTCCCCGGCCCGCAACCGTTGGCCACCCCACACACGCGGGCGGTACTCGGGCTGCAGCGGCAAGGCTGCGAGCTGGGGCATCGGCGCCTCGTCTGGCCAGAGATGCAGCAGCGCCCGGCGAAGCTGGCCGCGCCGGGCACAGGGCCATTTTATGCCATAACGAGCCGGCAAGATACCGCTGCCGGGGCAGCCACCGCCGTCGCTGCGTATCTGCGCCTGGCTGCGTTCGGGCCGCGCACGGCGGCCGCTAGATGACCGGTCAGTTCTCGACGACGGTGCTTTGTACGATTGAATAGCCGCTGGTCAGGCAATCGTGCTCCGAGCGCAGCGTGTTCGGCGCGTAGCCGCGCGGCACGATGACGTAGTTGAACTGCCAGAGCGGGCTGTATTTGGCCATGCCGGGCACCGAGTCGTAGATATTGAGTTGCCCCGGCACCAGCTCCGGCTCTGCCCGCAGCTTCAGGTTTTCATCCAGATCGACGCCGTAGACGATCTGATACTCCTGCGCGACCTTGACCTTCGTCACATCGACCTCGACGCGGCCGACGTCGATGGCGAAGACGATCTTGCCGTCGAACCAGACGCGCTCCATCGTTTGGCCGTACGGGTTGTTGTAGCGCAGCCGCTCGACGCCGGCGCCGGTGTAGCCGGCCTGCGGGGCGCTTTGCTGCACGTCGCCATCGACCACGGCCCAGTTGGGCGCTTCCAGCGGCAAGGCCGCGGCCGGCGGCTGCCAGCCGGGGATCAGGCTGCCCACCGTGAACTGCGCCGGCTGCCCCGATCCGCTCTCCGCCATCTCGCTCACCTCGTGCAGGCGTTACTTCGCCGCGACGCGCACACCAGTTCTGGCCCGCGCACGGCTTCCTTCGCATCGTAGCGGCCTCATTGCGGCTGTCTTCAGCTATTCGGAGCATGTGCAAGCGGTTGCGGGTGTACTACGGTGGCTTGGGCGACACGCCCGCGGCCGCTGCCGTCCGCTGATCGATGGGCGCGAAGCGAGAGGGATCAAGCATGGATCTATTGTTGCGCGATCAGGCGCCGTTGACGCCGGACCAGTGGCTGGCTCTGGACAATACCGTGGTGCAGACGGCGCGCGAGGCGCTCGTCGGCCGGCGCTTCATCCCCATCTTCGGGCCGCTCGGCCCCGGCACGCAGGCTGTGCCCGACGATCGCCTCTCCGGCGGCGACGGCGGCGCCGTGGACCTGATGGGCAACGCCGACTCGGCGAGCGTGCGCCTCTCGCTGCGCCGCTATCTGCCCGTGCCGCTCATTTACAAGGACTTCATCGTGCCGTGGCGCGACCTCGAAGCGGCAGCGCAGACGCGGGCGCCGCTCGATACGGGCGGCGCCGCCGCTGCCGCCTCCGCCTGCGCCCACGCCGAGGACGATCTCATCGTCAACGGCAATCTGCTGCTGGGCCTGCCCGGTCTGCGCAGCGTGGACGCCGCGCAGCATCGCCCGCTGGGCGACTGGAGCAACCCGGAGCAGGCGCTGGGCGCCGTCGTCGCGGCCACGGAGGCGCTGTTCGCCGCCGGCTTCTACGGCGCCTCGACCGTGCTCACCAGCCCGCTGCTGTTCGCGCGGCTGAACCGCATGTTCGGCAACTCCGGCCTGCTGACGGTGGAGCAGGTGCAGAAGCTGGTGCGCGGCGGCGTCTATCAGTCGCCCGTGATGCCGGAGAACACGGCGCTGGTGTTGGTTGCCGAGGCGTCCGCCATGGACCTGGCGCTGGCGCAGGACATGGCGGTCGCCTATCAGGGGCCGGAGAATCTGAACCACCTCTTCCGCGTGCTGGAGATGCTGGTGCTGCGCATCAAGCAGCCGCGCGCGATCGTGGTGCTGGAAGGCTGAGGCAGCGCGGCAGGCAGCGGCCATGCGAGACGCGGAAACAAGGCAGACCGGCCAGATTCGCACCAGGCCGTGCGGACGACGATCGTTGCCGGGACCGCCCCGGTCTCGGTTCACCCCCACGTGCGTGGGGACTGCCAGTTCGAGTCGTTGACACCTGCGGCCAGGATCGGTTCACCCCCACGTGCGTGGGGACTGCTTTTGGTCCTGGGGAAAAGGCAGAGGCATGCGCGGTTCACCCCCACGTGCGTGGGGACTGCAATTACGCGCACGATGGAGCGCTATGCGGTGCCGGTTCACCCCCACGTGCGTGGGGACTGCTATATAGAGTTGACAGGCGACATCGACCAAAACGGTTCACCCCCACGTGCGTGGGGACTGCGGGTTTGTGGTCAGCACCTCCATTGCCGACAGCGGTTCACCCCCACGTGCGTGGGGACTGCCTGCTCTGCCGCAGGCTTCGCCGGCTCCTCATCGGTTCACCCCCACGTGCGTGGGGACTGCGATGATGCCGGGGCTGGCCAAACAGCGCAGGTCGGTTCACCCCCACGTGCGTGGGGACTGCGAACCCAACCAGCCGGGCGGCCCGAATGGTCCCCGGTTCACCCCCACGTGCGTGGGGACTGCTGATGGTTGACGTGCTCGGTCCCGGGGGCGCCCGGTTCACCCCCACGTGCGTGGGGACTGCCCGTGTTGCAGGCGTTCGCGCGGCAGCTCGGCCGGTTCACCCCCACGTGCGTGGGGACTGCGTCAATCGCATCGTAGCCGATGCTCAGACCGTCGGTTCACCCCCACGTGCGTGGGGACTGCCAGGTTAGGGGAGCTGATCCCGTTGACCACGTCGGTTCACCCCCACGTGCGTGGGGACTGCGCTGCGGCAGCACTTCCAGCAAGGCAATTGCCGGTTCACCCCCACGTGCGTGGGGACTGCTCGTCGAGCCGTTTTTCGGCTCCGGCGCGGTGCGGTTCACCCCCACGTGCGTGGGGACTGCCGCCCGTTCTACGTGCAGACCGCGGCGCGCACCGGTTCACCCCCACGTGCGTGGGGACTGCCATCGCGCCGTGGGTGCGCATCGCGGCGCTGCCGGTTCACCCCCACGTGCGTGGGGACTGCGCTGGCCGTGGCCACGCCATCGACATCGGCGACGGTTCACCCCCACGTGCGTGGGGACTGCCGGAGGGTGTCGATGGGCGCCGAACAACTGTTCGGTTCACCCCCACGTGCGTGGGGACTGCGCGTCTCGTGCCTTCCTGGTATATTGCGACGCCGGTTCACCCCCACGTGCGTGGGGACTGCGCTCATCGGTGAATCGACGTACACCGTCATAGCGGTTCACCCCCACGTGCGTGGGGACTGCCCCTACGCGCCCGTGCTGACGCCGATCGCCGGCGGTTCACCCCCACGTGCGTGGGGACTGCAAGCATCGCTTTGGGATAGGTTTTCCACACCGCGGTTCACCCCCACGTGCGTGGGGACTGCATGACCGGCAATCCGGATGAGCCAATCGCCCACGGTTCACCCCCACGTGCGTGGGGACTGCACTTCGATTTCGCGAGCTTTTAGCGTCTGCGGACGAGATAGAGCCCGTCGTAGTCCGCGATGTCCCGCGAGGGCTCGCCGTGCATGCGCACGGCAAAGCTCTGCTCGCTGTCCGCGTTGTGCACCAGCAGCGCGGCGCCGTCGCGCGCCTTCTGCTCCACCAGCTCCCAGAGCTTGTCCCGCACCAGCGCGGACACGTCCCCGACGAAGACGCCGGCGCGCACCTCCAGCAGCCAGCGCGTCAACTCGCCGCGTAACGAGACCGGCACCCGCTCGAGCACCAATACGACCATCGCCCTACCCTCAGCCTATTTGCTGCTGCGCGGCGCCTCCGTCGCCCCAGTTCACGCCACCGGCAGCCTCGCCCTGCTCCGGATCCCAGAGGCCGCCCGGCAGCGCCTCATCGGCGTCGAACGCCGTTGCCTCCTGCTCGTCGATGCCGAGCGCACGGTCGATGTCGGGCAGGATACGCTGCAACAGGCGCGATTCCTTGAACGCATCGCGGCACGCCCTGCGCACCGAAACCTCAATGCCGCTTGCCGCCGCGGCCGCCGCCTGGAAGGCGATCGGGATCGTGACCTCAGCTTTGTAGAGGTCGGCGATGTCGTAGACGAAGCTCAACATTTTGCCGGTATGGATGAAGCCCAGCGCCGGCGAATAGCCGCCGGAGAGGATGGCCGCCTGGCAGACGCCGTACAGGCAGGAGTTAGCGGCCGACAGTGCCCTGTTCACGGGATCGGCCGCGGCCCAGCTATCGCGGCGGTAGGAACGCCCACTCCATGGCACGCCCGTTTCGCGGCTGGCGCGCGCGTAGGCCTCGCGCACGCGCACGCCTTCGTGGCCGCGCAACTGTTGCAGGCTCATGCTCGGATCGATGGGCTCGGCAAAGCGCATCTCGTAGAGGCCGCGTACCACGCGCAGCCGCAAGCGCGGATCGGAGCACAGCCGCGCCTGCCAGAGGAAGCGCCGCGCCGAGCGCGTTTCGCCCAGACCCTGCGCGTAGAGGCGCACGCCCTCTTCCCCCGTCCACACCACCAGGCAGCCGTTCTCGGCCAGCGCCCGCACGGCGGCGTGCGTGATCGTCGTGCCCGGCCCCAACATCAGCGTGGTGAGCGCGGCGCAGGGCACGGGAACGACGCCGTTCTTATCGTGCAGGGCGATCGCCTTCGCCTCCTGGTCGACACGGCAGTGCTCGACGTAGAGGTAGCTCCAGCTATCGCGCACCTTCGGGAGCGTATGCAGATCTTTCATGGCCTTGTCTCGTGAATGCGTGCTGCGGCTTATGCGGCCGGGGCGATGGAGAGCAGGCCGAAGCCGTAGGCCTTGCCGGAACCGATGCCCTCGCGCAGAGCAGCGCGGAGGCGATCGGCGTCGGCCACCTCCAGCACGCCTTCGAACAGCACCGAGCCGAAGACCAGCCGCGCCCAACTCTCACCCGCGGCCCGTCTGCCGAGCACGTTGTCCCCCGGCCGCACGTCGACGGCCGGCACGCCCGCGTCGCTGCTCTGTATCGTGCACAGGCGAAAGCCGGCGGCCTCCGCCTTGCGTTCCAACCAGGCAAAGCGTTCCTCTTCCTTCAGCAGCGCTACGCGCTTGCCCTTCTTTCCCGGCTGTTCCGCCTCCACGCTGTTGCCGAGGCGCTTCGTCGGGTTGGCCCGCATGCGGAAACGCAGCACGGCGCCCGTCTGCAACGCGGCGTACGCTTCTCCTACGTCCTTGACCTGCCAGCCCTGGCCGGCGCCGCCCGTCAGGTAGCCGGGGGAGCGCAGCCGCAGCCGCTCCCAATCGGGCCGGGTGAGCGACTGCGCGAGCACCACGGTCGTTGGCCCTTCGGACTCGATGCGAAAGAGCAGCCCCGTCTCGGCGCGGCTGCCGTCCTCGGACGCAAAGGCCGAGAGCAGGGTGCGGTGCAGCTCCTGGCAGTTCGCCAGGTCGCGGCGCACCTGATAGTCGCGTGCATTCAGCCGCAGCATGGAAAGATACATCGCTATTCCTCCCCAACGCTCGCCGGCACAGCCGCGCCGGCTGGCTCCAGCATCTCCGTCCGCACCCGCCGCAGGGCGAAGCGGCGCGTGGCCGGGTTGAACGAGAGCGGCACATCCTGCCGCACCGCCTCGCCAGCGGGATCCTCGATCACGAACCGCAGCGGCCCGGCATCCTCGCGCCGGCCTGCCAGCAGCGGATATCCGCGCAGCGCCTGCAACAGCGGCGCCTCGCTGAGCCCGTCGGCCAGGCGCACCGGCGCCGCCGGCGCAAACGCCTTCCTGCCCAGGCAGAGCTGCCACACGGGCCGCGCCAGTGCCGCGTCGAGCCGGCGCAGCAGCGCTTCGTCGCCTTCCAGCCCCACCAGAAAGCGCGCGTCCGCCAGATAAAAGCGCGAGGAGACCACGTCAGCGCCGCCGCTGCCCGCGGAGCCACCCACTGTATGAAAGTCGCGCTGCACGATCCCCTCCCGTTCCACGCGCACGCCCATACGCAGGCGCGAGAGCGTGGCAAGCGTCGGGAAGCCGTCATCCGGCCGCTCGACGCGCGGCTTGCCCAGCGCCGCGCACAGCAGGCCGATCACGCCCGACTTGGAGGGCTCACGGCCCGTGTCGCGCGTGCCGAAGCGGCTCGCGATCCCCCAGGCCTGCAGCGGACCGTCCAGCCGCAGCAGCAGCGTGGTCATGCGCTGCCCCCCTCCGCGAAGGCGGCCGCGGTCGTGCGCTCGACCAGATCGCGCACGGCGGGCACGGCGGCGTCCGTCAGGCTCAGCAGGTACTCGGGTTCCTCGAAGGCCGCACCGCAGGCGTAGTGCGCCACGAGGCCGCTGTAGCCGGCATACATGCGCTCGTGCTGCTCGAAGGCGCGTGCCAGCCTCGTCACCGACTGGCCGGTCAGCGACTCGCCGGCCCGCGTCGGCACCGGCGCCTCGAAGGCGTTGGCCAGCGAAACGGGCTGCCGGCGGTCGCGCACGACGGCCAGCACGAAGCTGGGAGCGTTCTGCGCGGCGAAGCTGTTCTGCTTCGCGTCGGGCAGCGCCAGGATCGTCGCTTCGATGAACGCTCGCAGCGCCCGGCGTGCCAGCTCCGCGTCGCCGTTGAGATTGCGCACGAGCTGGTCCACGTCCACGTTGCTGTAGCGGTAGTAGCAGGCGGAGTTGAACTCGACGCTGCCGATCATGCCGGCGCCGGCGTCCTCTTCAGGCAGCTTCAGGTCGTCCACGGCGGTGAAGTAGTCGAACTCGGGGCTGACGCGGTGGGTGCTGATCGCGTGCGCGACCTGCGAGGCGGCGTCGACGTTCTTCGCCGGCACGTTCGCCAGCATGCGGCCGTACATCGCCAGGTCCGCGGCCGCGCCGGCGGTATTCAGCACGGCGTCCAGCGCCTGCTTCACCTCTTCGGGAACATCGCGCGCACCGCTCTGCACCCGGCGCTGCCGCCCGCCGGCCGCGGGCGTGGCGGCAGGCTCTGCGGCCGGCGCAGCGGCGGTGAGCGCGTCAAAGTGATCGTGCACCGCGCCGGCCAGCCGCCCGATCTCGTCGTTGCCGAGGAAGAGCAGGTACTGCGTGTGGTCGTCGTTTTTGGGGTCGGTCGAGAAGCCGAGCTTCTCCAGCGCCGTGACCACGGCGGCGCGGGCGGCTGGTTCCTCGTGGTCCATTTCGCCCAGCCGCTTTGTGACCGCGTCCACCAGGCGCAGCGTGCGCTCGGCCAGGTTTTGCTCGGGCAGCAGCCCGTTGACTTTCACAAACTCGCGTGCGCGGCGCTTGAGCGACTGGCTGGAGATGCGGGCGCGAGAGACGCCGCCGAAGGTGCTGCTTTTGGGGGCGCCGGTATCGTCGCGGTTCAGGTTGCTGGGGGCGAAGTTCTGCAGGATGTGCAGCTCTACGAACACGTTTCGTCTCCATCTTAAGAGCGCGTCCTGCGCTCGGCGGTGCGGCGCTCGGCCGCGCTGTCATCGTTCGTTCTGGGCTATGCGGTTTTGGCCGTGTTTGCCGCCGGCTCGTTCTCGTCGGGCTCGCGCTCCGGCAGGCGCCAGAAGTCCTGTGCCCAGCGACGCTGCACGCGCCGACCGGGCGCGTTCCAGCTCTCCAGATCGGCGAGCAGCCAGCGCCAGTCCACGGCATGGCCGGCGGCGCGCAGCAGCAGGATCGCCTGGCGCAGGCGGTCGGGCAGCTCCTCCTCGTCGGCCACCAGCAGTTGCGAGAAGCGACGCTCGACGGCCTCGCGGTTGCCGGCGCCCCGGGGCGCCATGCGGTTGCAGGCGGCGCCCAGCGAGTCGCCGGGCATCGGCGCAACCGTCCGGTTCGGCTGCAGCGCGGGCGGGTGCAGGGCGAACAGCCCCGCCACGAGGTAGCGGCAGGTTTCGATCCACCCGCTTCTGTCGTCTGACGGGTCCGGCACGTACGGTACGACGTACTGGAAGACGCCTTCGGCCTCGCCCGGCCGCTTGCCGGCCGAGCGCCGCAGTTGCGCCAGCGCGCCGCGGTCCTCCTTCGCCACCAGCCCGACCAGCCGCTCGATCAGCGCCTGTGCCTGCGGGGGCAGCCGCGGCGCTCGGGCCGTCGCGGGCTGTGTGTGTGCCGTATCAGTCGTCATGCCGGTCCTCCGTTTGCACCGTCCCGTCTTGCTTCACCGGCTCGCTCCGGCGCGGCCGCTGCCGTAGCGGATCGGCCAGCCGTATGCGCAGCGATTGCTCCGCTTCGGCGGCGGCACGCAGGGCGCGCGCCGATTCGCCCTGCGTATCTGCTGCCGCCCGAAACGCTACCTGCGCGGCCTGACGAATGTCTTTGACCCACGCGGGTAGCGCGTGCGCGCCGTAGGTCTTGGCCGGGCCGACGATTTCGTAATCGTCGGCCAGCTTCGGCAGGAAGCCGTCGAAGGCGAGGTCGAGTGCCCGCCAGTAGCGCACGTCGGCGCCCATGCTGTCTGCCAGGGCGCGGATCGCCTTCTCGTCGCCCTTGCCGCCGCCCGGCTGCAGGATCAGCCGCGCCAGCGTGTAGACCGCCGAAGCGAGCGCGGAGTAGCCGTTTTCGGCAGCCTGCAGCGCCTGTTGCAGCCGCTCCTGCAACGCGCGGTCGTCCAGATAGGTGAGCGGCATGGGTAGCCGTTCTTGCCGCCAGTAATGCACGATCGCCTTGCCCGGCTCGGAGCAGAGGCCCAGCACGTCGAGGTTCGGCTGCGCCGGCGGCAGCGCACCCCGCTGGCCCTCGTCATCCAGCGTTTGCGGGATCTGCGCGACGTAGTCGAGCACCCGCGGCCGCTGGCCGGATTCGGACGCCGCGAACAGCGCGTGGCTGTCGCGCCAGACCGCGCGGCCCTGGGTCAGCGTGCGTGGCCGCCAGCCGAGCTTCTCGTCGGCGCGGTAGGACTTGAATGGGTCGAGCGCCTCTTTGTCGTCCAGCACGAGGTTCTGGCGGAAGAGACAACGTCGCACCTGCCCGTCCTCGTCGCGCAGCAGGCGCACCGCCCGCGCCTGAAAGGTGAGCAGGTCGAGGTAGCCCGCCGGTTTGGTGCCCTCTTTGTCGGGCACGGCGAAGCTTGCTTGCTCCCAGGCCGGCAGGTCTGTACCGGTGCGGGCGAACGGCTCTTGGGCGTTGTAGATCACCAGGTTGAGCGCGAGGGTCTGGAACAGGTTCTCGCCGCGCACCAGCGCCGTGTAGCCGCGCATGTTCGGCGCATCGTAGAAGCGCAACGGGAAGCTGACACCGCCGGCGAAGGCGTAGCCCTGCGTCGTGATCAACGCCCGCGCCGCCGCGGCGGGCGAAAGGCCGGCATCGTCATCGGTTTTGTCCCAGAAGCGGTTGCTGTTGGCGGCCGCGCGGTCATGCACCAGCCGCAGGACGGAGGACGCGTTCGTTACCGTCTCCATGTCGGTGCGCTGGTAGAACGGCCGCTCGGCAGCGAAGAGGTCGAACCGGTCCCGCCGTTGCGCGAAATAGCGCTCCAGCTTCTCGAAATCGAAGTGTCCGGCGGCCCAGGTCGCGGCCCAGGCAGCGGGCGACGCCGGGCCGCGGAACGCCGCGTGCAGCACGGCCAGCAGCAGCCGGTGCAGCGAGGCCGTGACGAGCGGCGACTCGTCGCTGACCTCGCGCAGATCGTGTGCCCGCAGCAGCGCCTCGCCGAGCGAGAGCTCGGCCGGCGCGCCGTCCGGCAGCAGCACCGGGATCCAGGGCTCTTCCAGCAGATTGAAACCCGGCATCAGTCGCCACCTCCGTTTGGTTCGTAGACGAGGTTGAGGCTTGATTTCATGCGTTCTCCCGTGGCATTGGACTGAGGGGCGCACGTAGCGCGCACGACTGAGGTGCGACCACACATCGATCGTGAAGGCGCTATGATGGCAATGCCTGAGTCCCCACGCACGTGGGGGTGAACCGGTTATCGCGTGGTGCTGGCGCGTCGAGGCTAAGCTGTCCCCACGCAGGTGGGGGTGTCGTCACGAACGCAAGCGGACAGGGACAGCCCCTCCCAATGTGCACCGGCTGAGGCTTGCCCGGGAATCGGAGGCAGCGGATACTGGAGGTGTCCAAGCTCCGGGTCGCTGCCTCGTCTTCCTTGGCAGGTCTGCGATCCGCCGGCGGCCTGTAGGTGCAGGCCGCCGGCTTCTCACACAGAGGTTTCCCTTATCACCTCCTCCTGATTTCTGCTCAGCGCCGAGACACTGAGATTCTAGTCTCGCGTTGGATCCTTTGTCAAATAGGTTATAGTGTGTTGCTGTACGCTAGAACGCTGGAACATCCTCCACGACAACCCCCATCCGTTCATCCAGCCTGATCCGGTACTCCTGCCCCGTCGGCGTGGCGACGCCGTTCTCGTCGAGCACCGCCAGGCGCACGCCGCGCAGGGTCGCGGAGCGCGAGGTGCCGGGCACGGGGCCGAAGGCGTCCGGATACCGCTTCACACGCCAATTGGTGAGCCCGACCGAGCGCTCAAGCAGGTAGCGGAGCTGCTCGATCGTCGGCGTGCGCGCCTTCGGGATGCGCTGGTACTCGATCCATTCATCGGGTCGCAGCACGACAAAGGTGATGGGCGATTCGCCCAGCCGCGTGCGAACCTGGAACGCGTCCGGCAGATCCGGCGTCTCTTCCTTGCGCTCTTGGAGATCCGCGTCCAGCAGGTCGCTGCCGTCGTGGAACGGCGGCCAGATGCGCGCACGCTGCGCCTGCGTTTCCGCGTCCTCGGTGTCTCTGGCGAACGCGGCCCGCGTCTCCGTCCAGGCGCGCCGTAGCGCCTCGCTCGCGTCTGCCGGCGCCTCGTCCTCGCCGTAGACCGACTCGATCAGCGCTTCGACATCACCGGGAACGGCGATTTCTTTGCGATCGCGCAGCGCCAGCCAGGAGCGCAGCAGAATATGCCCGTCATAGATGAAGCGCGTTCCTGCCTCAAACTCCGGCACGCCATCGCCGCCGATCCTCGGCTCGCAGATCCACAGCCTCGGCGTTTCCAGCCCCGGCGGACGGGACGCGCGTATATGCCGGTGCTCGCGGCCGGAACGCTGCAGCAGCAGGTCGGCCGGCGCCATGTCGCTGACCATCAGGTCGAAGTCCAGGTCCAGGCTCTGCTCGATCACCTGCGTGGCGACCAGCACGGCACGGCGGGGGCGCCGCACCGGCTCCTTGCGCCCCTCCGCGACTTCAACCTCGCCGTCCGGCCGGCCGAAGCGCAGCAGCGTGCACTTCTCCAGCGCATCGCGCTCGCGGAAGCGGAAGCGCGCATGGAACAGCTCCAGCTCGGGCCGGCCGTCGCCCGCGTCCTTCTCGGGGAAGTACGGCCGCAGCGCCTCGTACACGTCGCGGGCGCGGCGCACGGTGTTGCAGACCACCGCCGCGCAGCCGCCCTGCTCAAGCGCGTCACGCAGCTTTCGGGCCAGCGCGAATTCACCGCCATCCGCCGGGATCGCGCCGTCCACGAAGCTGATGCTCAGGCTGCGCGTGCTGCGCTCCGAGGCCACGATCGGCGACGCGCCGGCCCCGGCCGCCGCGACCCATGAGAGGCGAGGGTAAGGCGGGCAGGCGATCGGTTCGCGCAGATCGATCTGCAGGCCGCGGGCGTAGGCGCGCAACAGCGCGTCGCGCCGCGCCCGCGGCAGCGTGGCGGAGAGCAGCAGCACCGGCGAGCCGAGCGCGCCCAGCCAGGTGAGCAGGCATTCGAGGATGACCGACATGTAGGCGTCGTAGGCGTGCACCTCGTCGAAGATCACGACCTTGCCGGCGAGGGCGCCCAGCCGCACGAACTGGTGCTTCGTGGGTAGCACCGCCAGCAGCGCCTGATCCACCGTGCCGACGCCGAACGGCGCCAGCAGGCCGCGCTTGCGCGCCGTGAACCACTCGCCGGCGATCACCTCGGCCTGCTCGCGGTCGTGCGCATCGCTCCGCGGGTCGTCGTCGCAGATCTGATCGGGCGTCATCTCGTCCGGGTCGGCGCGCAGCATCGCCTGCAGCTCGGCCGAGAGCGCGCTGTGGCCGTGCAGCAACTGCAGCGTCACGGTCTGGCCGGAGAAGCGCCGCTCCAGAAACTCGCGCACGCGGGAGAACATCTGGTTGCTGGTCGCCTGCGTGGGCATCGCCACGTAGGCGCCGCTCGGCCCCGGCGCCACACCCCAGCGGTCGGCGGCGTAGAGCGCGGCTTCGGTCTTGCCTTCGCCCATCGGCGCCTCGACGATCACCAGCGCGGGGAGCTGGCCGGCGAGCGCACCGGCCAGCTCCTCCATGCGGACCTGGAGATCGCATGGCCGCTCGATGGCCGGGAACAGCCGGCAGAACGACGCGGGTGCGTCGGACGGCTGCCAGCCTGTCCAGTGCAAGCGGTGCAATGCAGCGTGCGCGTGTGCCCGTGCCTGCTCCAGGTAGACGCGTGCAGACAGCGGATCGAGCGCGGGCGGTTCCGGCGGTGGCGGATCGGCGAGGAATTTGAAGAAGCGCGTGTTGGAGCCGATCCAGTCAGCTACGCAGGCGATCTCGGCGAGCGCCATGATCGCCGCGTCATCGAGCCGCGTCGGCACCGACAAACCACCCAGCCCGAGCGCGTCGCAGACCAGCCGCACGATGCCGGCGCGCACCCCCTCCCACGCCCAGTTCCCAACGCGGGCGGGAAAGGCCTGCGCGCGATCGCGCCTCAGTTCGCCACGCTGCTTCCTGGACGGAAAGAAGCCGTGGTGCCCGCCGACCACCTGCGCGAGGCGCCGCGCCGTCTTCCGATCGACGCTGTGCTGTTCGGCCATCAGCTCGCCGAGCGTCACCGCCGTGACCACGCCGTGCGGCGTGCGGGGCGGCGAATCCCCCGGTCCATCCAGCGAAAAGAGAGCGCCGCCGTACAAGCCGCGCAGCAGTTCGGCCGCCGGCTGCTGCTGGAAGGCCGGGCAGCCCTTGCCGGTATCGTGCAGGCCGGCCAGCGCGGACACCCAGGCACGGGCGGCGTCGAGATCGTCGAACCCGAGACCCGTCGCCAGACGGCGCCGAGCGTATTCAGACAGCGTCTCGTCCCAGATGCGCTCGGCCACCGCCGCCACGTCGAGCAGGTGGCAGATCAGCGGATGGTAGGCGGGCGGGGCACCCTTCTCGCGCGGCAGTTTTGCCCAGAAGACGGCCAGATTGGGGTGGCTCGGATCGGCGGAGTACAAGGCTTCAACCTCCCCTGCGGATGCTCGATTCCAACTCGCTCAATCGGTGTTCCGCTTCGCGCCGGCAAGTTCGACAAGCTGCGCCGGGAATGGCGGCGCCGACAAAGGCGGTGGCAGTTTGCGCCGGCAGTTGCGCCGCCGCGCCCGGCACGCGGAAGGACAGTGCGCCGCAAGCAGGCGCTCGACGATCGCCAGGCCTGCGCGGCGTCAACCTGTGTCTCCCGGGTGCGGAGGGCCACTTCAGAGTCGGGTTGTCCGGCCTGCACCCGCCCGATTATGGCGCGGGTTCGGCACCGGCGCCCCTGCTCGGCGGGTGTTTGGCAGCGCGTTCCGCTCGCAGGGTTGGCCTGCGTCAACGGGGATCCCTGCCAGACTAAACGTTAGGACAAGGCGAATTGGTACAACGCCAGGCGGTTGATGGCGTCCGGCGCTGTCGGAGCCGTTCCATCTGTTCGCGATGGCGGCGCGAGGCTGCGAGGTGCGGCAGGTCAGCGCAGCGGCGATCACGGGCTGTGGCTCGGCGACGAGCGCTGCCCGGTTGTCCGAGCTGGCCGCTCGTATCGGGTGATGCGCTGCGGCGGGCTGGTGCTGGACACGCCGGCCGCGTGCAGCCGGGCAGTCGTGCGGAGTTGCAGCAAGCCTTCCCGCGCGCCCCGAAGTGCCCGGCGGCTAGAGCGTGTCTGAAAAATGTTCGAACCATCGTTCCGTGGCTGGTCGTGAGGCCTCTTCTCACCCTCGCCACGCGTGGGAGGGGCCGCCGAAACCGGCAATCCAATGCGGGCTACGGCCGCCCGTCGATTATTCAGACACGCCCTAGTATTACAGTGACCGTTTCTCACCAAGCGCGGCGTGACGGCGCTTGACGTGGCATGCGCGGGCGACCGCCTGATGCCGTCTGCGCCAACGCGACCCGGCAATGACGTCGGCTGGTGGATGGCCGGCTG
>Ga0207416_1001018_pt1 | contig 40673 bp, 38 predicted proteins | sample PaiPotPPM11metaG_FD_184107 | JGI IMG/M metagenome (GOLD analysis project Ga0207416, IMG submission 184107) | Iron sulfur acid spring bacterial and archeal communities from Banff, Canada, to study Microbial Dark Matter (Phase II) - Paint Pots PPM... ...
GTTTGCTACGCTAAGGCGAGTTCCAAGGGGCTATAGCGCAGTCCGGTAGCGCACCTCGTTCGCATCGAGGGGGTCAGGGGTTCAAATCCCCTTAGCTCCACCGGCGAGGTCTTCACGTTTCGTGTGGGCCTATCTTCACATTTTGGTCTGACATTTCGGGCAGGTCGGTGGTCCTGCTCGGGCTCGGCGGTTCTGAGGGCGCCGGAGGCGCCCTTTTTGCTGTTCCGGGCCTGGTTCTTCGGTGTCCGGGCGTGCTCGCGCTGTCGTGGTGTCCGGGTTGGCGCTGGCGGTTCGAGCGGGTGCGGCCGGTCAGGGCGGTGCGGCGGATGTGAGTGCGGTGAGCGTCTTGCGCCGGCGCCGGCGGGTTTTCGGGGGCAGCCCTTTGGCGGCGCGGCGCTGGTTTTCTTCCTGCCGGGCGTCCCAGGCGGTGAGGATGCGCTGGCTGCGGACGGCGAGCAGGGTGGCGGTGAACAGCATGAGGGGCGCCAGGCCCATGAGGCGGCACCAGCCGCGGGCGATGTCGTTGCTGGCGGGGTCCTTGGCGGTGGCGAAGCCGCGTTCGGCGCCGCTGCGGCGGGCGTAGGAGCGGCGCCAGGCCGCCGACGGGTAGTCGTGCTTCTGCCTGGTCTTGGCGCCGACTTCCGCTGGGACGGTGATGGTCTGCTGGGTGCAGCATGCCTGCGGGTCCTCAGGGGGCTGCAGGATCTCCGGGCGGTCCCGGTCCAGGGTCATTGACGAGGGCCGGAGCGGGCAGCGGATCTTGCCCGCGACGGCGGGGCACTGGACGCGGTGGTAGCCGTCGGCGTCGTCGCTGGTGAGGCGGCCGAGCTTGTAGCGGGCGGCTTCGGCGGCCTTGCGGTCATGGTCTGCGGCCTGTGCCGGCGCGGCGGTGCGGGCGAGGGGCCCGAGCTGCAGCAGGGAGCGGGGCGCGGCCGGGCAGTACAGGTTCCCGTTGCTGATGACGGCGCCCTCATGGGTGCCCCTGGGGCCGCGGTCGCCGGGGTGCAGGTCCTGGATGAGGGCGGCGCCGGACCGGCGGAGCGGTGATGCCCAGTTCCGGGGGACGCGGTGGGAGTAGCCGGAGTCGGCAAGGACGTCGCCGAGCGGGATGCCGGCGCCGGGCATGGCCGTCAGGACGCCGGTGAAGGCAGGGACGGGGTCGTGCCGGCAGGACGACAGGGTCATGCGGCGGGCGAGCTCGGGCACGGGCGGGCCCTGCTCGTCCGGCACCATGATCGCGTCCGACAGGTAGTAGCCGAAGAACAGCTCGTCCTCGTCGCGGAGCAGGTTGTTCCTGCGGTGCCCCCAGGACGCCTCGGGGTCGGCGCAGCCGCTGGTCCCGCGGGGCGGGGGCCGGGAGAAGGACTCCAGGTCGCTCCAGTCAACGGCGAGCGAGCTGCTGGCTTCCTTGAATTCTTCCGGGACGGATGCTTCCAGCAGGTCGTCGCAGGCGCGCTGCAGATCCGGTGACGGCAGCCCGTCCGGCTGGTCCTTGCCGAGCGCCCTGGCGACCAGGCCGAGGGTGTACTCGGCCTGCCGGTAGGTCAGCAGGTGGGGGCCGTCCCTCCAGTCCGCCAGGACACCGAGCCGCCGCTGGTCGTCCTCGGGCAGCGCGGTCAGCGCCTGGTGAACGCGGGTTAGGTGCGCGGGCCGGCCGTCGGCGAGCGCGATCATCATGCCCAGCAGCAGGGTGCGGGCGCTCAGCTGCCGGGGCCGGGCCCCGGAGGGAAGCAGGGCCTCGATGCGCGGCGCGGCGCCGGAGGCGTCGATGACCGCCTCGGACGCCGCCAGCGCGATCATCGCCGGGCCGCTCCCAGCAGCCGGACCGCCTCGGCCTCGTCCGCGGGCTCCAGGCCGGCGACCAGGTCGCCGAGCCGCTGGGAGCAGCTGATCCCGGCCGCGCGCATGAACGTCGCCAGCCCCAGCAGCTCCCCGCACTCAGCCAGCCACGTCGCCCGCAGCCGGGAGGTATCCAGCCGCGGGAGCCCGCCCCCGCCGTCCAGTGCCGTGATCAGCGGGTTCGTGATGTTCCGCCGGCCCGGGTCCGCGCCGCCGCAGACCAGGCCGGCCGCGGCGAACCCGGCAGCGGCCAGCAGCCGGCCCTGGTAGCGGGACAGCACCGGCACCGCGCGGGCACGCGGTCCCCGGACCTGCACGATCACGCCGCCGGACCGGCAGCCCACGTCGCTGCCGCGGACGCCGCGCAGGTCGCCGCGGATCAGCCCGGCGCCCGCCCCCAGGCAGACCAGCCCCGCCGCGCGCATCCGCCGCTCCGCCGTGGGCTGGGCGTCCGCCAGCGCCAGGAAGCCGCTGATCTCCGCGGCGGAGTAGGGCACCTTGGCCCGCTCCCGCGGCAGCGGCAGGTCCGCAGGGTAGAGATGGGGCACGACCCGGCGGCCGATGAACCGCAGGTTCGTGCGCAGCGTCCGCCGCGCCGCCCCCGACAGCCCCGGCGCGCACCGGGTGAACCGCTCGGCCGTCGACGGGTGCAGCAGCACCTCCGGCACCGCCTCCAGGCCCAGCCCGAGGCCGTAGTCGGCGAGCTTGCCCGCCGCCCACAGCAGGTTCTTCGCCCGCTCCCGCCCTTCCGGAGCTGTCACCGCGACCACGCTGCGGGCGAATGCCGCCGCCGGCGGCGACACCGACGACGGCCGCCACCAGGCGATATAGCCGACGCCGACGCCGGCGGGCGCATCCGGTCCCGACCTGCTCACACTGTATATATACAGTAGGACATGCCCGAAATCCCGGACCTGTGCCACCCTGAAACCGTGCGTGTCGCCGCCGCCCACCAGGCCGAGGCCGAGAAGATCGCCGCCGAGCTCGCCGCCATCGCCAGCTCCGGCATGATCCTGCCCGGCTCGATCACCGAACGGCGCACCCGCTGCGGCCGCTCCAACTGCGCCTGCCACGCCGACCCGCCCCGCCTGCACGGCCCCTACCACCAGTGGACCCGCAAGATCGCCGCCAAGACTGTCGGCCGCTGGCTCACTCCCGACCAGCACCGCGACTACCAGGCCTGGATCGACAACGACCGGCGGATCCGCGAGCTCCTCGACCGGCTCGAAGCCCTCGGCACCGCCGCCTTCGACGCCGACCCCCGCTGGAACCGCTAGCCAGCCCGCCGCAACGGGCACGGCCCCGCCGGCCCGCAGAACCGGAACGACCGCTTCCAGATTGTGTGGCCGACGCCCGCTTAACCTGTGGCCAGCCCGCCACACAGGCCACGTTTGCCCAGGCCAGACCTAAACGTGAACACCTCACAGATTTCCGGATCTGTGTTCGGACGGTAAGGACCAAGCCAAGGACCTAACGGTTCTTGGCTTTTGTGCTCTTGGCCTGGTGTTTGCTCAAAGACGTCAAGCCCCGCTGACGATGCAGCTGAAAAGTGCAGCATCCCCACCCCGGCTAACCGCCGTGGATCGACAATTGCTGGTCGACCAGCCATGATGACCTGAGTTGACCTCCCTACCGCTAGTCTGTATCGAGGCGATCGATCGGGTTGGGCCTATCACCCTCGCGCAAGCTCCAGACCGTCACGGGAAGGCGGCCACGGCGTCTGTCGGCCCTGCGCTCCGATCCGGTACCGTCCCGAACTGTTAGGTCTCGCCATCGCCATCGCCATCGGAGCCAGGAACCATCCGTCCTTCCGTATGCGAAGGACGGATTAAGTATTCAGGCCATCAAGTTCTCGGTACTGTGATCTCAGGCCACCTGGAAGGAGAGGGGCTTGTCGGCCGTATTCTTTAACATCGCGATCGGATTGGCCACCAGCGTTCTCAGCGGCGGATTTGTATGGGCATGGCAGCGTGGACGGAACATCCGCATCCTGCGTCGCAAGCAAGAATTTTTTGGCCTTCAGTCGGGCGCGCCATGTCTTATTGTCATGAACCACAAATACGATACGCCAGGAAGCACGGCTCAAAATGACGTTCAGGCCATGATCAAAGTGGCTACCTTCGCAAGTGAGATCGGGTCGAAAATTTCAGTGAGGTCTTGCGATGAAGTTAAGGGGATAAATGCAGATCACACGGAATTTTGTATAGGCGGGATCAACTCAAATCCCCGTACGCTCGAATACTTGGCAAACTATTTTCCTGGCGTCACCCTTAAACCTTACAGTGCAGCCCGGCGGGATTCTACGGCGATCGTAGTCGGCAATCAACGGTTTCTACTTGAGCACGGCAAGGCCGAGTATGCGCTTGTTGCGAAGTTTACTCCACCAGCATCTACTCGCCCCGTGATGATTATTTGCGGCCAAAAGTCGATTGCCAACCGTGGCGCCATAGAGTTTCTACATCGCAACTACCTTACTTTAATGAAAAGTCTCACCTCCACCGATCAATTCTGCCTCATGGTCAAGATTGTCTCATCGGATATCTATGGTCACGAAATGACAGAGCTTGCAGGAGATGTCACCATTGCCGCCTTCACTGATCCACGCATCAGATCCCAGGGGCATGAAGTAGCATAGGCGCACCGCCAAGCATCTCTTGTCAGACAAAAGCTAGATCGCGGCCACCTCACGACAAATCTGGATATACATTGGCGACAGCACGCCCAGCGCTTAATGCGGGGACGTGGCTATCCACGACTTGCCTGTTAATGCCCTAAAATAGATGAGTCTCTAGCTAAGAAACTAAACTTTGGCTTTATTCATTCTCGTCTGGTCGTCGTCGCTGAACACGTCGTCCATCACGGTTGCTCCACGCGGATCGCGGGGACGATCACGGGGCGGTAGACGGTCTCGGTTACGTGGGTGGACTTGTGGCCGACCGTGTCGCTGATGTCCTGGATCGGTACGCCGTTGCTCGACATGATCGAGACCGCGGTGTGGCGGCCCTCGTGGGCGTGCCAGTGGCCGATGCCCGCTTTCCTCGTCATCTTCGAGAAGCGCCAGTTGAGCGCGTCGGACGTGTACATGGTGCCGTTCTCACGGCAGAACACGAGGTTGGCGTGCCAGGCTTCGCCGGCCTCCTGGCGTTCCCTTTCTTGTCTGACCGTGTGGGCTTTGAGAGCTGCGATAGCGCGCTTCGGCAGGATGAGAGAGCGCTTCGACTTGGGGGACTTGGTGTCGCCGGTCTTGCTGGCCGAGCGCCAGACGTGGACCACTCCCCTGTTCAGGTCGACGTGGTTCCAGGTGAGCTGGCGGAGTTCGCCAGGGCGCAGGCCGAGCGTGATCGACAGCACGAAGAGAGCTTCGAGGCGAAGGTTGATGTCGTCGGTTTCGTCGATGCCGACTCGGGAGCGACATGAACGGCACGTCGTTTCCTTGACCTCTCGACCTACCTCCGTGATCGAGGCGGTGGTGTGTGGCTTGGTGCCGCACGCTAGTTCGCCGGTCTCGGTGGCCGCGTGGGTCGCGCCATAACGGCCCTTGCTCACCTTCACTACCCTGACGTATCCAGTGCTGATCACCGGCGACTGATGGCAATGGCTGGATCCCCTTCGACGCCGGAAGGCCTCCCTATAGCAAGATCATCTAACCGTGTCGGAGAGCCAACGCCGACAGCGCTGCTGGACTTCAAACGTGCCTGCTCAGCAGGCAGCCCAAGCGGATCCGGCAGTGAGTCAGCCATCGGCTGCTTGCTCAACTAAGCTCTGGAACGTGTCCAATCGGGAAGCCGCTCATGGCGCCGGCAATGACGGCAGTCAGGCAACGCCGCCTGATGCGCCAAACGAGTTCACTTCACCCACGTTGAATCGAGCGGGGATTTTTGATCATGGGTTCGAATCATATCGCACAGTGACCGAGGCGGACTACCGCTCATTGCTTGCCTCGGGCCTAATAGTGCTCGATACCAATGTCCTCCTCAATCTCTACCGGTACCATGAGCAGACTCGTCGTGAGCTGCTTAACGTCCTCGCCAAACTTGGCGATCACCTCTGGATACCGCACCACGTTATGGCCGAGTTCTGGCAGAGGCGGCCCACGTTGCTTCAGGATCCTAAAGGAGTAGAGGAGGCCGTCCGAGATCTTGAACGGTACAGGACTACCTATATCGAAAGAGTTCAGAATTGGGCGACTCGCGTTGGCCTCCCGCCGGAGCACACAAGCGAGCTACTTGATACCTCGAATTTCGCATTCAAGCGAGTGACAGAAGCGATTCACAAACTCGGTGCGGACGAAGCTCTGAGCAACGCTGGGGATACTGAACATGACCCAGTTGTCGCTGGACTTAACACTATACTTGATGGTCGCGTCGGTAATCCACTTGCGCCCGACGTTCTACGGCAGAAGACAGAGGAAGCTCGGCAGCGCTTCAAGGATAACAGGCCGCCTGGGTACAGGGATGTAGGCAAAAAGCACAACTTCGCCGGTGACTACCTAATCTGGGTTGAGACGCTCAGAGAAGCTACAATTAGATCCGCTAATGTGCTGCTAGTCACGGGAGACGTCAAGGAGGACTGGTGGCGAATAGAAAGCGGACAAGCTAAGGGCCCACGTCCTGAGCTGGTGGCAGAAATGGCTGACATCGCAGGTGTAAAGTTGTTCATGCTTCGGCCCGAGAGTCTACTCTACCATGCAAGCAAGATACTTCCCGTAACTGTCAGCGCAGAGTCCGTTCTGGATGTGAAAAGCGTATCAAGTCGGGTTCCTCCGTCCTGGAATACCGGCGATGCCGTAGCGTTTTTGCTTCGTGGGTCGGTTGCGGCGCTGACTCGCCAAGCCGCGGGGAACAGTCTGCTACCTCATCTGATGGAGCAGTTCCGATTCCAGTTTGGCTACGATGCCCCGGATTCGAAGGTGCGCAGCTGGGAGCGGAGCATGCCGGCGTTGTTGGGCCAGTTGACCAGTGCCGGGCTGGAGGACGTTGAGGTGCTGGTGGAGTACCGGCTGCCGTTGTCTTCGAAGAGGGCGGATGTAGCGCTGGTCGGCCAGCACCCCGACGGTGGCCCGTCATGCCTGGTGGTGGAGAACAAGGAGTGGAGCCGCCTGGAGTTGGTGGACGTGGAGCACCGGCTGGTGGAGGTGAACGGTGCCGGTGAGCGGGAACGCCTTCACCCGCAGGAGCAGGTGCGCGGTTATGTGGAGTACCTGCGGGACTTCAACCGCTACCTGGGCGGGCATCCTGGGTCGCTGGCGGGCTGCGTCTATCTCGGCAACGCCACCTCGGCCAGCATCGCGGGTCTGCGGCATCCGGATGTTCCTGACCTGAGTCTGTACCCGGCGTTCGCTGCCGACGAGGTAGCGGCGATGCGCTCGTTCCTCACCACGCGCTTCGCGCCGGTACCGGGGGCGCAGGTGGCGGATGACGTCCTGGCATCGGCGATCGCCCCATCCAAGCACCTGATGAAGTCGGTGTCGCAGGAGATCTCCGAGAACCCGCAATTCGTTCTGTTGGATGAGCAGGAAGTCGCCTACCAGATGGTGCTGCGGGCCGTGGAGCACGCCATGCGCTCTGATGCCAAGGAAGCGATAGTGATCACGGGCGGCCCGGGATCGGGCAAGAGCGTGATCGCGCTCGCCCTGCTGGCCGAGCTGGCCAGGCGGGGTTACAACGTCTCCCATGCCACGGGCAGCAGGTCATTCACGACCACTCTGCGGCAGGTGGTGGGACGGCGGGACCCACGGGTCAAGGGACTTTTCCGGTATATGAACGCGTTCCAGGACGCCGAGCCCAACTACCTCGATGTGCTAATCGTCGATGAGGCGCACCAGATCCGGCCGACCTCGAACAACCGGTTCGCCAGTGCCGAAATGCGCCGCCGTGGCACGCCACAGGCGGACGAATTGGTGCGGGCGGCCCGGGTGCCAGTGTTTCTCATCGATAAGCATCAGGCGGTGCGGCCGTATGAGATCGGGACGGTGACCAGCATCGAGGAGGCCGCCGCGCGCAACGGCGCCACGGTGCGCAGGGTGGATCTCAACGGGCAGTTCCGCTACGGCGGCTCAGAAATCTATGCCCGCTGGGTGGAACAGCTGCTCGGCCTGAGTCCCGGCGGTCCCCAGCGCTGGCACGGCGACGATACATTCCAGCTACTGCTGGCGGCCTCCCCCGAGCAGATGGAAGCCGAACTGCGCCGCAGGATCGACGAAGGGTGTGTGTCGCGGATCACCGCCGGGTTCTGCTGGCCGTGGAGCAACCCCCGCCCCGGCGGCACCCTCGTCGACGATATCGTCATCGGCTCCTGGAGTCGGCCCTGGCACCTGCTCAGCAATACCGCGCTGAACGGCATCCCGCCGTTCTCCCTGTGGGCCGTAGAGGATGCCGGGTTCGGGCAAGTCGGCTCCATTCACACCGCGCAGGGCTTTGAATACGACTATGGCGGGGTGATCATGGGTGCGGACCTAGTCTGGCGCGGAGACCAGTGGCAATCAAACGCCGCCGCCAACCGTGACCCTGGTCTGCGCCACGCCGGCAACTTCGACGATCTGGTTCGCAACACCTACAAGGTCCTGCTCACCCGCGGCCTCCTGGGGTGTGTGATCTACTCCGTTGACCAAGAGACTCAGCACATGCTCGCCGGACTCAACATTCCGGAACTGCAGTGACGCGGCTGCGTCGGCGGCCGACGAAGACAGGCATGTTGTCCGCAGATCCGACCGATCCGACCGATCCGACTGGCGTTTAATCGACGTTCCATACCGCGCGCCGCGACCTGCGGGTCCTGGACGCCCGTAGAGCCGCGGCCTCAGGCCTTGTGATGCCGATGAGCGACGTTGCGGTCACCGGTCAGTCCTCCCAGTTCCCGGTGCCGCCGAGTTCCTCGATCCGCTCCGGGGGCAGGTCGGCGAGCATGGACACTGCCGAGGTCAGGGACCCATCGAGCAGCTTCATCGACTCCACCATGCCGCGCCGGATCTCCTCGCGCCGTAGCTCAAGATAGGCCTGCACCGCCTCGGCCACGAGGTCTTTCTTGGAGATCCCCAGGAAGTGCGCGGCATACGAAATGAGCTGGTCTGTCGGGGGGTCGACCTTCAGCGGAGCCTGACGCCTGGACTCAACAGCCATGATCTGCCTCCCGCAGGCCGTGTTACTTAAGTACCTCAATCATGAAACCGTCAGAGTCAAGTCAGGAGGCTGCAATCGGCGTAGAGATCGTCCGGGGCGCGCCTTCTTCCGCTACTGGATTTATAGCATACGATGCTATAATTTTGACGTGCCTGCACGTGGTGACCTGCTCCGCGAGGTGATGCGCGAAACGCGCACCACCCAGTCAGAGCTGTCCCGCCTCAGCGGCGTTCGCCAGCCCAGTATCAGCCAGTTCCTGTCGGGCACGGTCGACCTGAGCGACGACCAGCTTGACCGATTGCTGTCTTGCATGGGCTACCGCCTCGAAGTGACCCGACGGCCTGTGGTCCCTGAACTGACCCGCTCCGAGCGGCGGTCCTGGCGGCTCCACTGCCGCCTCTCCATCCGCCTGACTCCGGCCAGTTTGGAGGAGTGGCGTCCTGTCATCGAGCGTAACCTCGAGCGGCTCCGCGGTGGCGTGACGGGCCAGCCGCACAGCCGCAACCTCGACCGGTGGGAGTCGCTCGTCAGGCACGGCGACGTGCTCGGCCTGCACCGTGTCCTGACCGGCCTCGACCGCGACTCCATCGAGATGCGCGAGGTGTCGCCCATGGGCGGGCTGCTCTCCCAAGACGAGCGGCAGGCATCCCTCGGAGAGGGACGGGCATCTCCCGGCTTACCTCCGTGATCGTCGCGTTTCTGTGCGGCTTGGTGCCTCAGGCTAGCTCGCCGGTCTTGGTGGCCGCGTGGGTCGCGCCGTGGCGGCCCTTGCTCGCCTTCACGGTCTTGACGTAGCCCGTTTCCTTGCCGCTCGCCGCCTTGAGGACTCGCCCGGCTTGCTCCTGGGTCATCGCGCGTGACCGGTGAGACGGCCCGCAGGCGCACCGTCGAGCCTGGCGGCCAGCTCACCGCCCAGGAGGCCCAGATCGCGCGGCTCGCGCGCGACGGGCGGTCAAACCCCGAGATCGCCAGCCAGCTCTTCATCAGTCCCCGCACCGTCGAATACCACCTGAGCAAGGTCTTCGCCAAGCTCAGCATCAGCGCCCGCGAGCAGCTCAATCGCGTGCTCCCACAGGATCCGAACGCAGCTCAGCGGGCTTACTGGTCCTTAGTTCGGTCAGCAAGCGCAAGGGCGGCATGGCAGGAAAGCTGCTCGCAGCCGCCGGCGGCGCCTTGGTGGTCGCCGCCCGGCTGCGCGCGACAGGCTGGCTTCTGCCCACCTGTGTGAGCGAGGCACCTATGAGTTCGCTCCTGGTGCTCATGCCGACCCGCTAGCTTGCCCCGTTACGGGCCATTACGTTTGAGCTGCGGACCGGGAGCCGATCCGGCCGGATGAGCCGGGACGAACCGCACCGCCGGCCATGTCGGCCGGCCTGTTCGCCCCCAGAAAGCGAAGGAGCATTCATGTCATCGCGCATGGCAACGTCACCCGCCGGGCTCGGACGACCCGCATGAGCGCGCTCGACGTCTTCGCAATCGATGGCACCCGGGCCGTCGTGACCGGCGGCAACCGCGGGATCGGCCGGGCCATCGCACTCACGCTGGCGCAGGCCGGAGCCTCCGTGGTAATCGCCGGCCGCGACGCCGCGCAGAACCAGGCAGCCGTCTCGGCAGCCCGCGATGCGGGCCTCGAGCTGCACGCGGTCACGGCCGACGTCTCACGCCGGGAGGACGCAGACCGGCTCGCAGGCGAGGCGGCCGGGCAGCTCGGCGGCCTTGACCTGTTCGTCAACAACGCAGGCGCCTGCGTGCACGCACCCGCGCTCGAGGTCACCGACGATGACTGGGCGCGCGTGCTCGACGTCAACATCAGCGGCGTCTGGCACTGCAGCCGGGCGGCCGCGCGCGTGATGAAGGACTCCGAGGGCGGGGCCATCGTTAACATCGGCTCGATCTCGGCGATGATCGTGAACCGGCCCCAGTGGCAGCCGGCCTACAACGCCTCCAAGGCGGCAGTGCACCAGCTGACGAAGTCGCTCGCCGCAGAATGGGCGCCGTACGGCATCCGGGTCAACGCGATCGCTCCCGGCTACGTCCGAACCGAGATGGCCCCCGTCGACCGGCCTGAGTTCCAGCGCTACTGGATCGACGACACCCCCCAGCACCGCGCCGCCGCGCCGGAGGAGATCGGTCCTCTCGTCGTCTTCCTCGCCAGCGCCGCTGCCTCATTCATCACGGGATCCGTGATCGTCGCCGACGGCGGCTACACGCTCTGGTAAGCCGATGCCCGCCCGATTAACTTCGTGATCGTCAGAGTCTCCAGCCGCCGTGCTGCCGGGCGGGAGGGCGTCGCGGAGGGCAGCGACGATGGCCTCAACCCGCTTAACTTCCAAGGGCCAGACCCAGTTATCCGGGTGGGTTGTGCTGTCGGCTATTCCGGTGAGGCGAACTGGTCCTCCCGCTGGCCTTCGCCAGCGCGCTTGGCCCCGCCTGGACGGCAGGTCTGCGAGTCTGGATACCATCGAGCACGATTCGGAGCGCGGGACACGAGGGGTTGACGATGACCGACGTGGAGGATTGGAAGCCGGGACAGGACACGCAGGCGGTCGCGACGGCGCGGCTCCTGGGGCAGGACCCGGACAAGATCCACTGCCCCGCTTGGGGGATCATCGGCAACCTGGGTGACAGCATCTGCTACGCCGGGGTCCCCGCGAAGGTCGAGGCGATCCAGGCTGAGCTGCGCGGCCGGGTCGTGGAGGCTGACCTGCCGGTGCGGGTCATCGCGCCTAACTTCGCGGGCGGGATCTCCGACGGGCAGCGCAACGGCACGCCCGAGATGCGGTACTCGCTGATCGGCCGGGAGACCACCAATGACGGCGTGTGCCTGCACCTGGAGGGGAGCGATGTCCGCGGGGTGATCGCCGTGGTCGCCTGCGATAAGCCACCGGTCGGGACGCTGGCCGCGATCCTGGAGCGCAATGTGCCCGCAGTGATCATGTCCGACGGGTCGATCCGCCCCGGGATCGACTCCGGCACCGGCGAGCCGATCGACATCATCTCCTGCTTTCAGGCGGCGGCGGAGGCGCCGGCTGAACGGCGCCGTATCGCGCTGGAGGCCTCGCCCGGCCACGGCAGCTGCGGCGGCATGTTCACCTATAACACCATGCAGTCGTTCATCGCGACCTGCGGCATGGAGCCGCTGCACATGGTGAGCCCCGCCTCGCAGGACCCTCGCCGTACCGCGGAATTCCCCGCTCAGCTGCTTGACGCGCTGCAGGTGCTGACCGAGCGCAACATCCGCCCCCGCGACATCGTCACCCCGGCGTCGCTGCGGAACGCGACGCTGGTGGCGATCGCCATGGGTGGTTCCACCAACGTCGTGCTGCACGCGCCCGAGCTGGCCCGGGCGGCCGGCATCGACTTCTGGCGCGAGGTCATCACCCAGGACGAATTCAACCGCGTGTCGCGGACACTGCCGGTGCTGGTGAACGCGCGCCCCTTCGGTCGTTACTCGATGGTCGACATCGACGCCAAAGGCGGCCTGCCCGTCATCGTCCGCGAGCTGCTCAGCGCCGGGCTGCTCGAGGGCACCTGCCTGACCTGCACCGGAGAGACGCTCGCAGGGCAGGTCACCCGGCTCGACCCGCCCGCCCCGGACGGCGACGTCATCCATCCGCTGTCGGCGCCGTTCAAGCCGACCGGCGGCCTGCGGCTGCTGCGCGGCAACCTTGCCCCCCAAGGCGGCGCGGTGATCAAACTCGCCGGAGTCGAGGGCGGGATGCAGGACGGCCGGTTCGCCGGGCGCGCCCGCGTCTTCGACAGCGAGGCGGCGCTGATCCAGGCGCTGGCCTCCGCGCCGGAGCGGTTCGAGGACCGTGACATGGTGGTGATCCGCTACGAGGGTCCGCGCGGCGCGCCGGGCATGCCGGAGCTGCTCGATCCGACTTCGCGGATCACCGCGCTGTGCCGCCGCCGCGGGATCACCATCGCGCTGATGACCGACGCCCGCTTCTCGGGCGGGTCGGTCGGACTTGTCATCGGCCACGTCTCACCCGAGGCAGCGCTGGGCGGCCCGATCGCGCTCATCGCCGACGGCGACACCATCGTCGTGGACGTCAACCACAACACCCTGGACTGCGCAGAACTGCAGAACGCGGCAACACTCGCGGCGCGACAGGCACAGTGGAAGGCCGAAGCCGAGCGCAACGGCGGCACCCACCCGCTGGTGCGACCCGCCGCCACCCGGCTACTGCGGCGGATGCGCGCGTTCGCGCTCCCCCCGCTCCAAGGCGCCGGGCTGTCGGAAGCTGGTGTCGGAATGGGCCCGGGATAGGGCCGCATCACACGCGCCCCAGCTCGCGGCGAGCAGATCCCAGCACGTGCGAGCCTGGCGTCCGTGAATAATTTAGGCCATGCCTAGTCTCGTCACCTCGGCCGTTCCGGTCGGTTCCATCGCGGCGCGGCCTCAGCCCACGTTGACGGCCGACAGCGGCGTGCTGCTGCGGCCGTGGAGTCTGGGCGATGCCCCGGCCGTGCTGGACGCTTATCAGGATGAGGCGATCCAGCGCTGGCACGTGCGGCGGGCGGACTCCCTGACCGAGACGCGGGAGTGGATTGTGGGCTGGCAGGGCGACTGGGCGGCGGAGGGCGGCGCGCACTGGGCGGTGGTCGAGGCTGACAGCGGCGTCCTGCTCGGTCGCGCCGCCTTGAAGCACCTGAAGTTCGCGGACGGCACCGCCGACGTCGCCTACTGGACCGTCCCGGCGGCGCGGGGAAAGGGCGTGTGTCCCCGGGCGGTTGACGCGATGGCATCCTGGGCTTTTGAGGTGGCCGGCTTTCACCGGCTCGATCTCGAGCATGCCGTGGGCAATACGGCGTCTTGCCGCGTGGCCGGGAAGACCGGCTTCGCCGCCGAAGGCGTGCGCCGCAGCGCATGGCTCCTGGCCGACGGCCGGCACGACGTGCACGCGCATGCGCGCCTGCGGTCTTGACGGACGGGCGCGTCCTCTGGCCCGAACGGCCGCAGGTCCAGCCTGCCGGTCACGATCAGTGGCGTCACGCTGGGCCCCCGGAGGACGTTCGTAGTAAATCTCCACCGGACCCTACTCCGGGAGCAGACCGGGCCGACGGTGGCTGAGCATCCCGCCGGATGGCTTCGTCACTCATAACGCCCTAAGGAGCAGTCCTCGGGCGGGGTTGCCTGGTTGGAAAACTCGGCCGTTTCCGTGAGGTGGATCCAAGTCTGGGACGATCCTGGGCGGTCGGGGCGGGGGCGGGACTCGGTGCGCCAACGGGAGCCCTGCGGGCCCAGGATCGCGATTAGCGCCGGGAGGACGACCGGGCGGGCCCAGTCGAAGCGGTTGCCGACGACCTCTTCCGGCGGCGCGGCCTGAGCGAGCCAGGCCTGGACCCGGCCCCAGGCTAGGCCCTCGGCACTGGACAGGTCGCGGGCGAACTGGGGCCGCTTGCGCAGGGCGTCGATCGCCGCCGCACGGTAGGCGGCCTCCACGTCTGTCGAGCCGGGGGCGGCGGCGGCCGCGTCCGCCGCCAGTTCTTCCAGGACCAGGTCTACCCCTGACCGGGCGACGGGACTTGTGTTCCGGCCCGCGCTCCTGCCCGCAGAGCCGGTGCTCGCGCTTGCAGAACCGGCACCGGTGCTCGCGCCCGCGGCGGCCAGCGCGGAGCGGAACGTCTCCCGCAGCCGGGAGGCGTAGCAGTCGACCGCGTCGCCGTTGTAGGACGGGTCGCGCAGGATGGGGTTCTCGGCCTCGAAGCTCAGCACGCGGATCGGCAGCGGGTAGGGCCGCGCGCCACGGTCGGTGCCGGCGGCGCTGGACCAGAAGATTCCGTGGCCGACCAGCGGCTCGTTCAGCAGGGTGGCGAGCAGGTCGTCGGAGAAGTGCGCGTTGGCGCGCTTCAGCGCCGTCAGGTCCCCGGCGGACAGCAGGTGGAACACGAAGAAGTTGTCGCCCTGGCTGAGCAGTTCCGCCGGGATGCTGCCCGGCTGCTGGGTGACCAGGACGGCGCCGAGACCGTACTTGCGGCCCTCCTTCACCCACGACACGAACGGGCTGTCCTCCGCCCCCAAGCCGGCCCCGAGTACGGCCTGAGCCTCTTCGATCACAGCAATGCACGGAACGTTATGCGGGATGGCCTTGGTGAATTCTCGCTGGTTGTGGGCGAAGATCTCGGCGAGGATGATGCTGGCCAGTTGCAGCCCGCGCTGCCCGCGCAGCTGGGAGATGTCTACGACGCACAGCTTGCCGGCCCGCAGCGCCGTCATGAGGGCGCGCAGCAGCTGGCTCGACGGGTCGTGCAGCGCGTCAACCACCCGCGTCATGTTCGAGATGATCGCGTTGGTCTGCAGTTCCTCGTTCGCTGGCTGTATGCCGCACAGGCGGCGGACCTCTGCCGGGTCCGCCTCGTAGCGGTGCGCGGCGATCAGGTCAACGAGCCGGCTCCAGCGGCCGGGGCCGAGCGACTTGAGCTTGGTGACGTTCTGCTGCTCCTGGCGGTCGGCCGGGAGCGCGATGCCGATCACGCGTTGCGCCGAGAGCTGGCGGATGTCGAGTTTCACGGAGTCCACGACGAAGGACCCGTAAGCCGGACTCGGCGGCTGCTGGGAGGTGAATACGACGGTTCGTTCGGTCAGAAGAGGGACGTCCGCTAGGCCGGGCCGGCCGCCGGAATCGGGCCAGAAGTACTCGCCGTCCGGGTCGAAGATGATGGTGCCGACGGGAGCGGGGCCGTTTCGCGAGGGGAGCTCCGGGCTGCCCGCGTACAGGCGTGAGAAGAGCAACTTGATCAGGTTCGACTTGCCGAAGCCCGCGCGAGCGAAGACGAAGGTGCGGCGGGACACCAACTGCGCCGCCTGGAAGCGCGGCAGTATCGGCGGGTGCAGGACCACCATCCAGTCCTCGGGCTGGCCGCGCGGGTCGTCGCCCGCGTAGACGAACTCGCCGAAGGCCAGGAACCCGATCTCGGCGTCGGCGGTGTCGATGGCGTCGGAGCCGGACGCGTTCGCCACCTCGCGCATGACCTCGGGCGAGCACAGGGCAACCTTCGCCCCGACGTGCGGCAGCCTGCGATGGCTGGGGACGAAGATCAGCTTGTCGCCCGCCAGCCGCTCCACCCCCAGCACCCGGATGTCGACCCGGTACTTCAGGTACTGGTCGCGCAGCTCATCGGGGATGGGCCGGTCGTCGCGCATCGCCCGGATGGCGTAGTCCTCCCCGATGGGAGAGACCAGGCGGCCCTCAGCGGCCACGGACGTGATCCGGCCCAGTACCGCCTCGTCCTCGTGCTCCAACTGGACCAGGACGAACTGGCCGTGCATGGGGATCGCCTGGAGCTCATCGCGATAAGGGAGCACCAGGTCGGCGTGGAACTCCATGCCGCTGGCGGAGAAGCCGCGGAAGACGCCTACGACGGCGTCGGGGTCGAAGAGCCGCATAACCCGTAGCGCCGCGCCGCGACGTTTTGCGTGGCGAGCAGCAGCGCGTCAACGATGTGCCGCTTGCCGTCGCCAACGTGCTCGCGGACGGCGCCGACGAGGCCGTCCTCGATGATGTCGAGGTCCAGGTCGGCGACCCGGGAGTGCGCGTCGGCCTGCTGGAGGCTGAACGGGTAGAACGGCACCGGGAATCCGGCCGCCGCGTCGGCCTGCAGGTGGCCGAAGACGGCCTGCGCGTCCTGCCGTTGCCACGCGAGCAGGTCCGCGGTCCAGATGGGATCACCCGGATGGGGACCAAAGCGCACGAAGTACATCGCCCCGATGTTCTCCGTCGCACGGTTGTCAGTCGCGCCGGGCCTGCCAGACTCGGCGCCGGACCCGTCGTCGCCCGGCTCCGCGCACGTAGTCGGCATTCGAGCGGTAGACGCCCTCCTGGAGCTCGTGCGGGACCGGCACGAAACACGGCGTGCCCCGGTCGAAGATCCCCGCCAGCGATATGGCGAGCCGGTAGTGGTCGAGCACCTTGGTCTTCTTGGCGAGCCCGGCGAGCCAGATCCGCCTGCGGTTGTCTTTGGCTTGCCGGTCGATGGCCTGCTTCATGAGCTCGCCGAGCCGGACGAGAGTGTCGCCCGCGAAGATCGTGGTGCGTAGCAGGCCGTCTCGCACGATGAGCGTGTCGGCGGCGAACTGGTGGCTGGTGATGAGGTCATGCAGCGTGGCCCACTCGCACAGGTCCCGGTAGACCTCGACCCATTTCCGGTTACGAGTGGTCATCATGCTGGAGAGGTCGCTGAGGCGCTGCGCGTCCAGGTCGTCCATGAGCTTCCCAAGGACGGTGCGGTCGCCTCGGTGGCGGCGGCCGAGTTCGTCGATGTCGGTGGCGGGCGATACCACGTCCAGGAACAGCTCCTTGCCCTGCGAGTCCACGACCCGGATGACCTGTAGCTCGAACGGGTTGAACGCGACCGAGTTGTTCCCGCCGTCGGCAGCGGTCAGCGCGACGGCGGTGGCGGTGCGCGGCCTGATCGGGCGGACGTGCGGTGCGAGGCCGGCCGCCTGCTGCACGAGTTCGTCGAGGACCCGGGCCTCAAGCGCGGCCTGAGCACGGATCTTGCGCCGCAGCTCGGGAAGCTGCTCGGAAGTGAACAAATGCCCTCCAGGGGAGTACCTGGATCGCGGGTGGGCCGGGTGTGCTACGTGTACGCACACCCAGAGTGCCCGGCTCATCCGAAATGCGCAACATCAAACCACTAATATGGCGAACCTGGCTGCACGCTCCGCCACGGATGGCAGGGACGGTCACATGCGCCGAGGCCGAGTTGCTCATCCCACAAGGCTTTGCCGTGCAGCGCCCGCCACTTCACGTCCCCGGAGGTCGCACGGTCGGCCGGCACGGCACGGTTGAGCAGCACCGTGTGCACATGCAGGTTCGGTTCCCCGTTGCGGTTGTCGTGCTGGGGCACGGCGTCAGCGCCCCTCAGCGGGCACTCGATGTCACCTCCCGCGGTTACCCTCAGCATCCTTTCGGCACCGTCCACGCCAAGATCATCTTCTTGATGAAAGCGAATGGTGTTCTTGATTTCGATATCAATGAACTTAGATGTATATCCAGAGATTTAGGAGTACTGCTGTGGACGACTGAAAGTTCACCTCCGGTTTTTCGCGACGCCGCCGGTCGACTTGCGCCGCCCAAACGTTACGGCGCTCTAACGGGCTCGCCGCCAGAGACTGCCGTCACCGCACGCGTGCCAGCATTCGAGCATGGGACAGGAACTTAGGCATGTGCCGTCGATCATGGGACAGGAACTTACGCGTGTGCCGTGCCCAGAATGCGGGACATCCGGCGAGTCGGATCCGGAGCAGAGCCACTGGCAGTGCAGCAACTGCGGTAACGGTTTCTTCCTGCGGCGCTGTGCGGCGTGCTTCAGAGTTAGCTATGTCGACGGCTTGCAGGGATTTCACATGGTGTGGCCGTGCACCTGGTGCGGAGGGTACAACCAAGGCTTCAGCCAGAACCAGGACCCGGCTGCCGCAAGCGCGGCCGCGCTAGCCGCCGAAATGCACCGCTACGGGCGTCCAGGCAGCCCGGCCGCACCGGACACCACCAGCCCGGACCGGATACAGCCGCACGACACCGCCGTGGCCGTGGCCGTGAGCCCAGCCAGTCCGGGCGAACGATCACCGCGGCGCGGCCAGGTCCCCACCCCAGCCCCGGGCATCTGGCACTTCATGCGGAAACGCGGCGTTCTTGCTGGTGCCGCCGTCATGGTCGCGGTTGCCGCTGCGCTAGCAGCCCTCTCGGGGTCGCCGCATCATGGCGGAAGCAATAAGCCGCCGCTCCTAGCTAAGCCGGCCCGGCCGACCTTGAGGCAGACGTCGGTCGCCTCCGCTATATCCTGCGCCTCGGGTTCGATCGAGCTTATCGGTTCTTCCACTTTCGGCCCGATCGTGCAGGCTGCGGCTAGCATTTATACACGGCAGTGCCACGCTAGCATCAACGTGGTTTACGGCGACGTCGGCGGTAAAGGTATAGACAGCGCCTATGCCGCGGCGACGGTGAATGCGGCAGTGCGAAGTAAGCCTGCGCAAGCCGGGTCAATGATCGCCATGTACAACGGAGAAACCTCCATCGCCCCGTTCCTGGCGCCCGACCCGCTGGGTGTGCTCATTTTCGCCGTGGTCGCGCATACCGGTCTCTACTCCGGATCGGACATCAGCAGTAGTGAGCTGAAGCGACTCTTCTTGCAGGGCGGCGAGCCTGGCAAGGTCGCGGTCGGCCGCCAGGCTGGCACTGGAACCCGTATTACCCTCCTGGGCTTCCTCCAAGGGCAAGGACCAGGCCCGCAAGTTTCGGGCAACAGCTGCCCGCCCCCGGCGGGGAGTGCTGCTTGCACTGAAGACAGTAATATGGGACTTCTCAGCTTCGTGAATGAAACGCAGAACGCGATCGGTTACGCGGAAGTTGACCAGGAATCCAATGGGAATCCCGCTGGCTACCCCCACACTTCCGTGCTCAGCATCAACGGCATCGCGCCTACGCCGGCGAACGTTCGCAATGGCTTGTATAATTTCGCGACAGTGGCCAACCTGTACATGCCCCCGCATCCATCGGCGCTAGCCAAGAGCTTCTACCAGTACTTGCTGCAATATATTGCGGCGAATCAGTCGGACGGCCTCATCACGTGCTCCGGTGTGCCGAAAAAGCTGGAGGCTAACTGCTAGGGCCAGATCGCATGGACTTTCCCTGAACGGACCGCCACCGCACAAGGCTGCATGCGAGCGATCGCGGAATCAGCGCCGACGGTATCTTGCCGGTCGTTTGCCGATGTACCGCAGATCTAAAGTCTGATGACAGCAGATCTAAAGCTCGGCTCAGCGAGCGTCCAGTAGGGCTAGGTGCCCAACTGGACGAGGGGCCGCAGCCCAGCCGTGGCCCCCGCCCGCGGGGATGAGTTGCAGATGGGAGCCCAGCAAGACGACCTTCTCGCCGCGCGCGTCGCTGTCGGCGGCGACCTCTATCCACCAAAACTTCCCGTAGCGGCCGGCGCCGTCGAGGCGGAGCTTTCCCTGGCGGGCGGCGTACTCCAGGTCAGCGCGGGGACCGGAGGCCACCCCGGCTATCAGCAACTGCCAGCCCGGACGCCTCATGCGGACGATCCCGGTCGTCATGTCCGCCACCTGGTTCGCTGCGCTTTCCATTACCCAGAACACAGGGACCCTGGCCGCGGTCAGCCGTCGCAGCTTCGCGGCGAGCCATCGCTCATGTTCGGCGACGGCTCTTCGCTCCGCCCGGCGCCAGGACCACCGGGCCCTGATCCCCAAGTTCGCGGCGAGGTCCAGGTGACGGACCTCGAAGTTGGTACTCATCTTTCTCCGTTCATGGACATGCAGGCCTAACGCCATGTACATAATACATGTACTCTGTACATGATGTCTTCCGCGGTCTGGACTTGTCAATCCATTACTGCCAGACCGGCTGCGCGACCAGAAACTTGAACCCGGCGGCCCGCTCCCCTGGGTCCATCAGGAGGTTCCGCGACTGCTGGGCGCCCTGGGTCCCGGTCGGATGGGCGGTGACGTCCAGGATGTGCACGGCTCTCCCACTAGCCACCAAGTGCTCGTGCGTGGGCGACCTCCGTCGTGCAATGCTTTCATCGGCGACTCAAGTCGTTCACGTCTCCTACGTGGTCGAGCAGGATGAGAGCACTGCAGAACTGGAGGCAAGTGTGAGCCGACGGATTGACTTTTACGACGACCCGCGGGCGCCCGCCGCCAACAGCCTCGTGCCATCGGTCAACGTGGTCGTCGTGAACACCGACGACTCGATCCTCATGATCCGGCGGTCCGATAACGGGAATTGGGCGGTGCCCGGCGGGGCCGTCGACCTGGGCGAGTCGGTCGCCCAGGCCGCCGTGCGCGAGACGCTCGAAGAATCCGGGATCATGTGCGAGGTCACCGGCATCGCCGGCATCTACTCAGACCCGAGGCACGTGATCCTCTACACCTCCAACGGCGAGGCGCGGCAAGAGTTCTCCATCGTGCTGACCGCGCGCCCCCTAAGCGGCCAGCCGACACCAAGCAGCGAGTCGACCGCGGTCCGCTGGGTACCAGCCGCGGAAGTGCTCGGCTACACGATGGACCGCTCGATGCGCATCCGCATCAGCGACTTCCTCGCCCACGACAAACCGCCCGTCGTCAACTGAAGCAGGCGCCTACCTCGACATTGGGCTGGCACTTCCCCATCATCGCCGGATGACGGGGATGTGGGCCGCCGAGTTCCTCGACTCCATGGCCAGCCGGGTGGACTCAGCGGTCAGCCGCGTGCGGCAGGCTTAGCTGCTCTCCGCCGGAGAGTGCGCCAGGTGTCGCCCATGGGAGGGCTACTCCCCAAGGCCAGAGGCAGGCCGCACTCCGGGGGACGGACTGATGAGAAGTGACCAGTTTGAGCACGCAACCTAGGCGCTTTTCTTGTTTCCGAAGCTGGTATTCATCGCGGTCACACCGGTGCTGATTTGAATTGGCGGCGGTAGATCTTCTGGGTAACGATCGTCATGCGATGGCCGACCAGGTCGGCGATCTGCTCGATGGTGCGGCTTAGTGGCTAAAGCAAACAAGTCCTGAACGATCCGGGTCGCCCTGGTTTACTGCGCTCCGCGTACGATTTAATACCAAGGTACCTGGCTATCCAGTGGTCTGTTCTGCGATTGCCTGGATGCCCCATGGAGCGTACCGAGCTAAGGAGTGCGACATGGCCGCTGTTCCCGGCTGCTTTCGCCGGCGGGTTAGGTCATCCGGCGGCCGCCGGGTGCTGCTGCTCACCGCTGGTGCGGCGCTCCTGGCCTCACTGTGCGTGGCCGCCCTGGCGGCGGCCGGGACTCCGGCGCGAGCAGCAACGGCGAATGTCAGCGGCGCCCCGTACGCCTGGGGGGACAACTCCGTCGGGGAACTCGGCGACGGCACCACCACTCAGCACGACAGCCCGGAACCAGTCACCCTCGCGACGGGCGTCACAGCGACCGCGGTATCCGCGGGCACTACCTTCAGCCTGGCTATCGGTTCCGACGACAACCTGTACGCCTGGGGCGACAACACCTTCGGGGAACTCGGCGACGGCACCACCACTCAGCACAACAGCCCCGAAGTGATCACCCTCGCCAGCGGCGTCAAACCGACCGCGATATCCGCAGGGGAACTCGACGGCATGGCGATCGGCTCCGACGGCAACCTGTACGACTGGGGCAGCAACACGGCCACGATCAACGGGACGCTCGCAACCTTCGGAGAACTCGGCGACGGCACCACCACCAATCACGACAGCCCCGAGGTCATCACCCTCGGCACCGGCGTCAAACCGGCCGCGATATCCGCCGGGACAGCCCACAGCCTGGCGATCGGCTTCGACGGCAAGCTGTACGCCTGGGGCTACAACGGCGACGGGAGTCTCGGCGACGGCGCCACCACCGACCAGCACAGTCCCGAGGCCATCACCCTCCCCGCCGGCGTCAAACCGACCGCGATATCCGCCGGGACAGACTCCAGCCTGGCGATCGGCTCCGACGGCAAGCTGTACGCCTGGGGTGACAACACCTTCGGGGAACTCGGCGACGGCACCACCACTCAGCACGACAGCCCTGAAGTGATCACCCTCGCCGCCGACGTCAAACCGACCGCGGTATCCGCGGCGGGATTCGATGGCATGGCGATCGGCTCCGACGGCAACCTGTACGCCTGGGGCAGCAACACGGCCACGATCAACGGGACGCTCGCAACCTTCGGAGAGCTGGGCGACGGCACCACCACCACTCACGACAGCCCCGAAGTGATCACCCTCGCCACGGGCGTCGTACCGGTGGCTGTCTCCGCCGGCTTGTTTGACACCCTGGCGATCGGAGCCGCGTGCTCCGGCACGGCGACAACGGCTCCGACTTGCCCCGGGACGCCCACTACGACGTCCGACGCCAGCCCAACGTCAAGCGACACCACTGGGTCCAACTCCACCCCGACGCCAAGCGACACCACTAGGTCCGGCGCCACCGCGACAGCCGGCACGTCCGCCGCCCCTTCCACTCGCGCAGCCGTGGCCCCAACGAACACGCCGGCGGGTGCGGCAGTGGCCGTCCAGGCAGCCGCGCCCCTCCCGGTGGGCGCGCCGGCGACCGGCGGCGGCACCGGGACGGAATTCAGTGGGACAGTGGACAGTGGCCTCAGCCGGCGTCGCAGTCATGGCCGCAGGCACCGGGCTCGTCGTCCTAGCCCGCCGGCGCAGGCGCCGCAGGCCCCCAGTGTGACGTGTACCCCGCCGGGCGAAGCGCCGCGGCGGATCACCGGGGGTACGGGCCGCGGCGGATCGACGGGGAACCTCCCCGTGTGCGCGGAATCACCGGCAGCAGCAGGTGCGAGGGGTGTTGCGGGCCCGACAAGAGCGTGGTGGTGCCGCCGAAGACCTTCGCTGGCCGGTCGTCCGGGTCGTCGTGGAGGAATATCCCGTGCCCCTTCATCTCGACGCCGTACGTAGTCGGCCACGGTCCCTCGCCCGGGAACTCGAAGTCGCGGCCTTGGACGGTGAGCGCGAGCCGGTAGCCGACCGGAACGACCACGCTGGTCGGCCAGATCTCCACCTCCAGCGGGACGACCTCGCCGGGAGTGAGCGGCTGCGCGCTGTCGTGCGGGTGGTACGGCCGGTAGGGCAGGCTGCGCTCCGGGTCGAGCGCGCGATGCGACGCTCTCAGCCATCCCATGCCGATCACCCCGGCCGGGTCGAGCGCGGCCACGAAGTCGACGTCGGCGCCGTCCGGGTCCAGCACGCGCAGGGTTAGGAAGAAGTCGGCGTCCGCGGTGCTCGACGCGACGAACAGCCGAGCGGCCGCAGGCCCGGTGATCTCGGTGTCCGTGGCGAACGGCTCAGTGCTGAAGGTCAGGCCTTCACCGAGCGCGTCGAACTGCGCACTGCCCGACTCCGGCGAGACGTGCGGCGAGAGAGTCGCGTGCTGCGCGTCGACATGGAACTCGGTCCATTCGGTGCGGGCGAGCGGCCACTCCTGCTCGGCGCGTAGCTCGAAGCTGCCGTCAACGTGCCGCACGTTCAAATGCACCGGCGGCTGCCGGTCCCACCCGGTGTCTTCGCCCTTGAGGAAGTGCCCGAAGAACCGCTTCTGCAGGGCCACCCCGTAGTCCGTGTAGAACTCCGCGAAGTGCTCCAGCCCGTGCACCTCGAGCCACTTCTGCTCGGATGACACGGCGGCGTAGCCTTCGAAGTTGCCGCGCGTGTGCAGGTCGTGCCCCCAATTGCCGGCCGACAGCAGCGGCACGGTGATGTCGTGCAGCGGGGCCGTGCGCTCGCGGTAGAAGCCGTCGTCAAACGGGTGGGCGAGCAAGTCAGCCGGCGAGTCGGCGCGGTTGGCCTCCAGTTCGCCCTCCGGCAGGCGGCCGCCGCCCGCGATCGGCTCGCCGGTCGTCGGGTTCGTCTCGCCTCGCCCGCCCCCGCCGTATTGCACGGCCGCGACCTGGACCGGGTACCAGATCGAGACGAAGGTGTTGAGGATGCCGCCGTGGTGGGTGAACTCGCGGTAGTAGTCGCTCGCCCCCTCCCACGGGCAGATTGCGGCCAGGTGCGGCGGCCGCAGCGCGGCGACCTGCCACTGGTTCACCGCGTAGTAGGAGATGCCGAGCAGGCCGACCTTCCCGTTGCTCCACTCCTGCGTGCCCGCCCACTCGATGCACTCGTAGTAGTCGCGCGTCTCCTGCGCGGAGAAGATGTCCAGCCGCCCGGGCGAGCGCCCGGCGCCGCGCGAGTCGACGCGCACGCATGCGTACCCGTCCGGCACCCACTTCTCCGGGTCGGCCGTCTCCCAGTTCTGGTACCGGTTGGACGAGCCGGCGACGGCATCGGGATACTTCGCCGACAGCGGCTTCCACATGCCGGCGAACCCGGTCTGGAAGGCCAGCCCCTTGGCGTACGGGCCGTGCGTCATGATCACCGGGTAGCGTCCCTCGGCCGAGGGCCGGTACACGTCCGCACGCAGTACTGTGCCGTCCGGCATCGGGACGGACACGTCCCAGTCGATGCGCATCCCGTCCCTTACTTCGCTGCGGTACTCACCCTTGTCCATCGGCCTGCTCGCTTTCGTTACGCGCTCTGGGGCTGACCTGCGCTGTGGCCTGGCGCGATCCGCAGGCACCGCCCCGACAGTACGGCCGGCGTCCACCGTCGGCATGGAGGTTCCGCCCGGTACAACCGCGCCTGCGTTGCCGCCGGTGTCGCCTGCGTCGCAGCTGTCTCAGATGGAGTCCATCTGGCGATCAGATGGACGCGGCATGAGCGCACCGGCAGCAGCGCCACTTCCCGCGTCGATGGCCGCCACCGCTGGCCCGGGATTTCTTGCTGATCCGGAGAGCCACGAACCGTTAAGAAGAAGAACTTAAACCCTTCGCCCGAACGGACCGTCTAGTCTGCCTCAGCCACACTGAGCGGACCGGTGCCCGGGCCGGTCGTCAGGATGCCGCGACTGAGGTCAGCACGTGCGTGCTGGTGCGGTTGACGTAGCGGCGGGCCGAGGCGAGGAAGGCACTGGTCGCGGGGAGGACGTCGCCGGACCAGGCCAGCACGAGCGTGCTCGGGGCGAGCCCGGCAACCGGCACGCCGGTGACCGCCGGGCCGGTGCGGGCGGCGGCGCCCTCGCCGACGATCACGATGAGCCGGTCGAGGGCGACGCTGTCGATGATCTCGTCCAGGCTCAGGGCCGGGCACTGTTCGGCGAAGGTGGCCTCGGCGCGCAGGCGGTGCAGGCTGAGGCTGCGCCCGGCGGCGAGGGGATGCTGCACGGGGAGGAGCGCGACCGGTCGTTCGGTGGCGATGTCCAGGGTCTGCAGCCCGGACAGGTCTTCTGTGTCGCAGGCCAGGGCGAGATCCGCCTGGCCGGCCCGCGCGGCGGCCGCCGGATCGCGGGTGAACACCATCTCGATGGCCGCGGGATCCTTGGTTCTGCCGTACGCGGTGATCAGCGCCCGTAGCGGCACCGTTCCGGCCCCCGGGGGTGGCGGCGAGCCGCAGCCTGCTCGCTCCGGCCAGCTGGGTGCGGCGGACTGCCTGGTCGAGGGCCTCAAGCGTGGCGCGGGCCCCGGACCAGCAGCGCCCGGCCGGCGGCGGTCAGCGCCACGCTGCGGCTGGTGCGGGCGAATAGCGGCACCCCGACGCGGCGTTCCAGGCGGGCGATCGCGCGCGAGAGCGGCGGCTGGGCGATGCCGAGACGTTCGGCGGCGCGACCGAAGTGCTGATCAGCGGAGTTTGCGGAAGGTAGTGCGGACGTCGTCGATGACGGCTTCAGGGTTCTCCCAGGGCACGAAGTGCCCGCCGCGGGCGTGATGCCGGTCCGGCGGCAGTGCGCGCAGATACACTGCATCTGCCGGGCAGATGGCACTGCCCGGATGTGCTGCGATTCAGGCGTGGAGGCGGTGGCCGGTGGAACTCAGGCAGCTGCGTCACTTCCTGGCGCTCGTCGAGGAACGCAGCATCACCCGCGCCGCCAAGCGCGAGCTCATCGTGCAGTCAGGCCTGTCGAACTCGCTCCAGGCTCTCGAACGCGAACTCGGTACGCCCGTCTACGTCCGCGGGACCAGGCCCGTTCGGCTCACGGCAGCTGGCGAGGCCCTGGTGGGCCCGGCTCGCCGGACCCTGGCCAGCGCTGCGCAGGCGGAACAGGCCGTGCACCACACCCGTGACGTGCTCATCGGCACCCTGCGCCTCGGCGTCTCGCTGTCGGCTCAGCACCTGGTGCCGTTCGCTTCCTATCTCGGCGAGTTCGCCCGCGATCATCCCGGCGTCGACCTGCGCCTGCGGTACGCGCCCGCGCTGACGATGATCTCGATGGTCGAGACGGGAGAACTGGACTGCGTGATCGGGCCCGCGGTCAGCCAGGTCCCGGGCGTCCGGCTGACCCGCCTGGCGGGAGAGCTGCTGCACCTGGTCTGCCGGGCTGACCACCACCTGGCCGGGCAGGCGGTGGTCAGCGTGAGGCAGCTCGCCGGCGAGCGGTTCGTCGAGGTACCCCCAGGGTGGACGGCCCGCCTGCTCAGTGACGCCGCGTTCGCCGGCGAAGGAATACCACGCCGCGTCGTCTGCGAGGTCGGCGACTGGGAGCTGTTCCTCGAGTTGGTCAGCGCGGGCGTCGGTATCGGCTTCGCCCCGGTCGGCCTGCGGTACCCGGTGCTGATCGCGCCAGACAGCGTTCTGCGGCTCGTCGCGGTTAAGGGCGCGCGCCTGGAAAGGCACCTCTACCTGATGCTGCCCGCGGCGGGCGAGACCAGCCCGGCCGCACAGCGGTTCGCCGATCAGCTGCTGCGCACCCACCCCGCGGGCAGCTAACCGGCGCCCGCAAGCCAGCGCAGCCCTGTTAGCCAGGGCAGCCCGGCCAACTCGGAAGCGGGGGCGGCCGGCGCGCTCATGCCGCGACCATCTGATCGCCAGATGGACTCCATCTGCGACAACTCCGACGCAGCCGGCACCGGCGGCAACGCAGGCGCGGTTGTACCGGGCGAAACCTCCATACCGACCGTGGACGCCGCGGCCCAACGGCCGCCGCGGAAGATCCACCACCCGGTCGGCGCCTGAACGGCCGAAGAGAAGAGGCCGAAGAGAAGAAGGAGTCGCCGAGATGAACCTCACTGACCACGCGGGAGTCCGGCTCACACACGGCAAGCCCAAAGTCAACGGCGTGGAGATCCACTACGCGATCGGCGGCGCCGGCGAGCCGGTGTTCTTGCTGCACGGCACGCCGAAGACCATGTCGTACTGGCGCCACGTCGTGCCGCTGCTGACCCCGCACTACACCGTCATCGCGGTCGACAACCGAGGCGCCGGCGGCTCCCAGCGCCCCCTGACCGGCTACGACACCGCCACGATGGCCGGTGACGTCGCCGGACTGGCCACCCACCTGGGCTTCGACCAGTTCCGCGTCGCCGGCGAGGACTGGGGCGCGGCCATCGCCTACGCCGTCGCCGCCTTCCACCGGACCCGGGTGCAGCAGCTGGTGTTCCAGGAAACGCTCCTACCAGGATTGCCAGCCCCGGAACCCGACCCCGCGCTCGCCGCCGACGACATCCGCACCGGCTGGCACTTCAGCTTCTTCAGCCTGCCCAACCTGCCCGAGCTGCTGCTGGCCGGGAGGGAACGGCCGTTCTGGACGTGGTACGCCAGACGCCAGATGTGGGACCCCAGCGCGCTGGCCGAGGAGGACATCGACGAAATCGTGCACTCGGCCGAGCAACCGGGCGGCACCAGGGCCATCTTGGAGATGTACCGCGCCCGCCAGACCGACGCCGAACAGAACCGCCCGCATTACGCCGACCCGATCAGCTGCCCCGTCCTGGCCGTCGGCGCGCAGGCCTATCTCGGGGACGAAGTATCCAAACAGCTCGCGCAAGTGGCCAGCGACGTCCGCGGCACCGTCATCCCCGCATCCGGCCACAACATCGCGCTGGAGAACCCGGCCGCCCTGGGCCAGGCCTACCTCGACTTCTTCGCAGGCCGCTAAGCCGCAGGTTCAGCAGCACGCGACGGCAACCGGCGGAATGGACCGGACAGGCCAGATCGCCCTGCCAAAGCGACCGCCGAGCGGTCCTAACAGCCGGTGAATGGCGCCGTCGTGGAGGATCCCGTCGGCGGCATCGTCGGCCGGACATGGCCAGACGGCCGTCGGCCCGCCTGCGTTGCGGGGCGACGGCCGTCTGGGCGTGCTAGCCGAGGAACGTGTTCACGTCCGCGGCGGCCTCCTCCGGGCACTGGAACAGGGAAGCGTGCGCCGCGTCCGGGTAGATCCGAAGCGTGGCGTCCGGGATCCGTCCGGTCTGTCCCACGGAAGGTTCTGTGGCACGGCAACCTTTTTGGTGAGCTGGCCATCCTTAGGGCGTGACGGATGACGAAGCCATATCGGGCAGGCAGATTCCTGGCCGCGATGAGGCGATCGCGACGCTGTTCTATGCGTGCTATCCCAAGCTCGTGCGGACTGGGTACAGCCTCGCGGGAGACTGGGCCGTGGCCGAGGAACTGGCGCAGGAGGCGTTCATGCGGCTGTGGCGCCGGTGGCGCTGGATCCGCGATCGTGAGACGGCGCCGGCGTACCTGTACCGGACGGTCGTCAACCTCAGCAACTCGGCCATCCGTCGCCGGGCCCTGGAACGGCGCGTTGCGAGCTTTCGTACCGAGCAGCCCGTGGGCCCGGACCCGGTGGCCGACATGGACCTGCGGCAGGCCATCGGTGCGCTGACGCCGCGCAAGCGCGCCTGCGTGGTGCTGCGGTACCTGGTCGGCCTGACTGAGGTGCAGACGGCGGAGATCCTCGGTGTGTCGCCCGGCACGGTCAAGAGCCAGACGCACAAAGCCCTGCGTCAACTCCGCGAGTACTTGGCGGAGCCGACCGCAGAAGCCGGCCAGATTCGCGCAGGGGAAAGGCATCGATGATGAACGACACCCGTTTCGAGCAGTTGCGGACCGCGCTGCAGGCCGAGTCAGACCGGCGGATCGACGTGGACCGGGCCTGGAGTCGCTTTCAGCGACGCCGGCCGCAAGTTAGCAAGCAACGCCGCCGTCTGATAGCGGCCGCAGCGACCGCCGCCGTGGTAGCCGCGGTGTCCGTGTCCGCCGCGGTGGTACGGCTGGACGGCGGGCCGGGTTCCCGTTCCGGCGCCACCGGACCGGCCGTCGGCACGCCCGGCCGCGATCCGGTCGCAGCGCGGATACCGGTCGCGGACGTGACCAGCATGACCGCCTACGGCAGCGACGTGTGGGCATTGACGGGCAGCCACGAGCTGGTCCGGATCGATGCCCGCACGAACGCCGTCACGCTGCGGGTGCACGTCGCCGGCGTCGCGAACAGCAGCCCAGTGGTCGCTGGCGGCGGGGCGCTGTGGCTGGACGGGCCCGGCCCGGCCGGTCATGCGCGGCTGCTGAAGATCGACCCGGCCACCGGCGCGATCAGCGCCCAGACGACGCTGCCCGTCGGCTGCAGCCAGACCGCTTACGGCCTGGACCACGGGTGGGTCATGTGCAACGCCGCGAGCACAGTCAAGGTGTTGCGCATCGACCCGGCGACCGCCCGGGTAGACGCGCAGACCGGCGTGCTGCCCGGCCCGGCCTTTACGTTTGCCGCGGGCAGCGAGGGCGTCTGGCTCGGCACAAATGGCGGGCTCAGTCAGGTCGATCCGAGCGGAACGCATCTGACCGGGCTGAAGGTGACCGGCAGCCCGAGGTATCTCAGCATCAACAGCCCCGACTACATCGGCCCGCTCGGCGCAACTCAACTGGCGCTCGGTGACGGAGCCGTCTGGGCGCTCGCCGGTAACATCTCCGGGCAGCCGGAACACCTCGCGGAAATCAACCCGGTAACCGGACGCATCACCGCGGCCTTCACCTATCCCGAGGGTGCGGACGACAGCAACGACTTCTGGGACCTGAATGCCGCGTTCGGCCTGGGTTCAATCTGGATGCTCGCCCCACTCGGCGACAACGAGATCGTCCGCATCAGCACGACCTCGGGCAGCCCGGTGAGCCGCGTGTATCCGGGCGGCTCGTGCAGCGAGTACTGCATGCAGGTCTACGCCATCGCCGGAGCCGTCTGGGAGCCGACCGCACAGCAGATCATCCGCATCAATCCGGCCATGATGTCAGGCTGAGCACAACGCGTTGATGCCCGCAGCATCGACAGCCGCGAACGACGCCTAACCTAGGTCAGGACGGCCAGCGCGAGGCATCGCGATGATGACCACAGAGTTAGGCGGAGGAGTTTGCTCGATGGATGAATTGCCGCCCACCGGCGCCTCGGGGGCCTCGAGCAGCTCGGCGTTTAGCGACCATGGCCTGGCCGGATCACTGATCCGGACCCCGCTCGTACCGACCAAGATCGCTTCGCCGCGGCTGGGCGATGAGCTGTTCGCCCGTCTCGTGGCCTACGGGACGCCGCAGGAGACCCACCCGGGTGACGTGCTGTTCAAGCCGGGTGACGTCGACGTCGACCTGATCGTGGTCGTCCGGGGTTCGGTTGACGTTATCCGGACGGAGACCGCTGACGTACCCGCCGAGACCGTGGCCAAGGTCCGTGCCGGCGGTTTCGTTGGCGAACTGAATCTGCTGACCGGGCAGAACGTCTACCTCCTGTGCCGGGTCCGGGAGGCGGGCACGGTCTGCCGGATCACGCCGGAGCGCCTGCGCCAGCTCATGGCGAACGACGGCGAGCTCTCGGACATCATCTTCCGGGCGCTGGTCGCCCGCCGGGAGCTGCTGCAGCGCAACGCCGGCGCCCGGGCCGTGGAGATCGTCGGCAACCCCAGGTCGGCCGCCGGCCTGGCGCTGCGGACCTACGCCGCCCGTCAGCGCCTGATCCACGTATGGTTCGATGCCGACAGCCCGGCGGGCGAGGCGCTGATGGAGTCTTCCGGGCTGACCGAGGACGACCTGCCCGCCGTCGTTATGCCCGACGCGACGCTGAAGCAGGCGACCCCGGGCTCGCTGGGCCAGCAGCTGAACCTCACCTACCACCGCTCCTCCAAGAAGCCCGTCGACGTGACCATCGTCGGCGCCGGCCCGGCCGGGCTCGCGGCCGCGGTCTACGGCGCGTCGGAGGGCCTGGACACGGTCGTGCTCGACGCCGTCGGCACGGGGGGCCAGGCCGCGGCCAGTTCCCGGATCGAGAACTACTTCGGTTTCCCGTTCGGCCTTTCCGGCGCCGACCTGACCGGCCGCGCCGTCCTGCAGGCACTGAAGTTCGGCGCCCAGCTGGCCAGCCCCTGCCTGGCGGTCAAACTCGACACCGACCGGGATGGCGGCCGGCTGCGGCTGCACCTGCCCGAGGGTGAATACATCGACAGCAAGGCCGTCATCATCGCGACCGGCGCCCGCTACCGCGCGCTGCCGCTGGAGCGCTGGCCCGACTTCGAGGGCGCCGGGATCTACTACGCGGCGACCGAACTGGAAGCCCGCGGGTGCGTCGGCAGCCCGGTGACGGTTATCGGAGGAGCGAACTCCGCCGGTCAGGCCGCGCTGTACATGGCCGGCCGGGGATGTGACGTATCGCTCGTCGTCCGCGGCCCGGACATCGCGGCCGAGATGTCCGCCTACCTCGTCGACCGGCTGCTCGTGCATCCGCGGGTAACGGTGCGATGCCGCAGCGAGGTCACCCGGCTGGACGGCGCCGACTTCCTCGAGGAGATCAACGTCACCGACCGCGCGACCGACACCACGCGGGCCCAGCCGTGCGCGGGCCTGTTCTGCTTTATCGGCGCCGAGCCGGCTACAAGCTGGCTGACCGGGATCGCCACCGAGGACGACGGCTTTGTCCGGACCGATGTCCAGCTGAACACCACTGACCTCGGACCAGCCTGGGCTGACCTGGGGCGGACGCCGCTTCCGTTCGAGACCAACGTTCCCTGTGTGTTCGCCGTCGGCGACGTCCGCTCCGGCTCGATGAAACGGGTCGCCGCGGCTACCGGCGAAGGCGCCAGCGCGATCGCCTCAGTGCACAAGGCCATCGGCGCGCTCGTCTAGAGCATGCTAGGTCACGCCGCCGAGCCCGCCATCACGCCGGAGGGCCGCGCCCCCGGGCTCATCGGGCTGGACTGGGGCACATCGTCCTGCCGCGCGTACCTGCTCGGCGCGCCTTCCTCCGGCCAGGGACCCGTGCTCGCCTCCGGCCAGGGACCCGTGCTCGGCGAGGCCTCCCGCGCAGTTGACCTCATGTCCCTCGGCGGCGATCCCGTCGCGTTCAACCAGGTATTCGAGCAGCTCTGCGGTGACTGGCTGGACACGTGGCCGGACCTGCCGGTCATCGCCTGCGGGATGGTCGGGTCCAGGCAAGGCTGGGTCGAGGCGCCGTACCGGGAGCTTCCCGCCGACCTAGCGGCCCCCGGCCTGCCCTGCGCCCAGGTGCGGGCCCGACGTGGCGTCACGGTCAACGTCATCCCCGGCCTGGTGGACCTGCGGGGGCAGCGCGGGGTGATGCGGGGCGAGGAGACCCAGCTGCTAGGCGCGGGCCTGACCGCTAACAGCCAGGATGACCAGGTCATCGTGCTGCCCGGCACCCACTCAAAATGGGCCCAGCTGCGCGGCACGGTGGTGCGCGGCTTCACCACGTACCTGACCGGTGAGTTGTTCGCGTTGCTGTCCCGCCATTCGATCCTCGCCAGCCTGCTACGCCCCGCCGCGGAACCCAGCTGGGCGGCGTTCGACCGCGGCGTGGACGCCGCCGCCGAGGCGGCCTCAGGACCGGGCTTGCTTGGCATCTTGTTCTCCGCGCGGGCCATGCCGTTGACGGGCGGCCTGGCGGAGTCGGAGGTAGCCGACTACCTGTCCGGCATGATCATCGGCGCTGAGCTGGCCGGCGCCCGCGCGACCGGAGGGCAGACCCCGGACCGGCAGTTGCGGGTTATCGCGGAGCCGGGGCTGGCGGCCCGTTACGAGCGCGCGGCGGTCCGGCTGGGATGGCGCGCCGTACGCGCCATCGAGCACACGGCACCGCGCGGGCTCTGGCTCACGGCCTGCGCCATCGGCCTAACCCGGGCCACCGGCCGAGCAGAGGAGAGCACATGAGAACCGGGTTCAGCCCTACCGGGCTAATCGCCATCCTGCGCGGCCTGACCCCGGATGAGGCGGTGGCCATCGGTCATGCCGTATCTGACGCGGGGATCGCCATTCTCGAGGTCCCCCTGAACTCGCCGGATCCCTGCCAGTCGATCAGCCTGCTGCGGAAGGCCCTGCCCGGCTGCCTAGTCGGGGCCGGCACGGTCCTGACGACCGCGCAGGTCGAGGAGGCGCACGCGGCCGGGGCCCAGCTCGTGGTCTCTCCGAACACCGACGTCAGCGTCATCGCCGAGACCGTACGCCGGGGTTTGCGCAGCTATCCCGGCGCCGCTACGCCGTCGGAGGCGTTCGCCGCGCTGTCCGCCGGGGCCCGGGCGGTCAAGGTCTTCCCGGCCGTCCAGGTGGGGCCCGCCGCGATGAAGGCCTGGACCGACGTCCTGCCGGCCTGGGCGGAGCTGATCCCGGTCGGCGGCATCGACGCCAGCTCGTTCCAGGCGTGGACCGCGGCCGGCGCCACCGGGTTCGGGGTCGGCTCGGCTCTCTACCGGCCCGGCCTGCGGCCCTCGGACGTGGCCGGTCGCGCTCGAGCGCTCCAGTCAGCCTGGGAGCAGGCCAGGACCACGCTTACCCGCGGAGCCCGCTCGTGAAGATCACCAAGCTCACCACCTACCCGGTCCCGCCCCGCTGGCTGTTTCTCAAGATCGAAACCGACGAAGGCATCACCGGCTGGGGCGAGCCCGATCTCGAAGGCCGGGCCGCTACCGTCGCCGCGGCCGTCGGGGAGCTGTCGGACTACCTGGTCGGCAAGGACCCGCGCCGGATCGAAGACCACTGGCAGGTCCTGTACCGCGGCGGTTTCTACCGGGGCGGCCCCGTGCTGATGAGCGCCATCGCCGGCATCGACCAGGCGCTGTGGGACATCAAGCAGCTCGCCGCCGCCTCGACCCCGATCGCCCTCGGCGAGCGGCTCTACTCCCGCTGGGACTTCAAGGCCATCCTCGCCTCTGGGGCGGTCGACGTCATCCAGCCCGACCCGTCGCACGCCGGCGGCATCAGCGAGACCCGCCGCATCGCCGCCATGGCCGAGGCCTACGACACCGCCGTCGCGCTGCACTGCCCGCTCGGGCCCATCGCGCTCGCCGCCTGCCTCCAGCTCGACGCCTGCACAAACAACGCCTTCATCCAGGAGCAAAGCCTCGGCATTCACTACAACGTCGCCAACGACCTTCTCGACTACATCACGGAACCCGGCACGTTCGCCTACTCCGCCGGGTACGTCACCATCCCCACCGGGCCGGGGCTCGGCATCGACGTCAACGAGGACTACGTGAGCGAGCGGGCCCTTGAGGGGCATCGATGGCGCAACCCCGTCTGGCGCCATGCCGACGGCTCCGTCGCCGAATGGTGACGCCGACACCGCACCTGCCCGACCCCCGGCCGGGGAGCCGGCCGGACAGCATCACCCACCGAACAGGATGACTCGCATGCCCGCTCCCGCACTCGCCTTCACGCCCGGCCGCTTCGCCGGCCAGACCGCGATCGTCACCGGTGCCGCCTCCGGTATCGGAAGCGCCACCGCCGAGCGGCTCGCGGCCGAAGGAGCCCAGCTGATCCTCGTCGACCTGGCCGGCCAGGTCGACGAGGCCGCCGGCAAGCTGCGCGCTGACGGCGGGACGGCCTTCGCGGTCCAGGGTGACGTGGCTGAGGAGGATACCTGGCAACGCGCCGCGGACCTGGCCCGCTCCGCCTGCGGCGGCGTCGATGTCCTGGTCAGCAACGCCGCCGTCAACCACCGCCGGCCCGTGCACGAGCTGAACCGGGCCCAGTGGGACACGCAGCTTGCCGTCAATCTCACCGCGACCTTCCTTGGCGTCAAGGCCTGCCTCCCCGACCTGACCGAACGCCAAGGCTCGGTGGTGGTCACGTCGTCGGTGCACGCGCTGATCGGGCTGCCGGGCAACCCCGGCTACGCGGCGGCCAAGGGCGGCCTGACCGCCCTCACCCGCCAGCTCGCGGCCGAGTACGGGCCCGCGATCCGGGTGAACGCCGTCCTTCCTGGACCCATCCTCACCCGCGCCTGGGATGGGACCAGCGAGGAAGACCGGCAGCGCAGCATCGAGCAGACCGCCGCCAAGCGGTTCGGTACGCCGGCCGAGGTCGCCGCCGCCATCGCCTTCCTCGCCTCCGCGGACGCCTCCTACATCACTGGCGCGTCGCTGACCGTGGACGGCGGGTGGAGCATCTTCAAGACCTCGGCCTGACCCCTTTACTGGTCACCTAGCAGTTTGGTGACGCCAGCCACGCTGGTGGCAGCCGACTGGCTGGCCGGGAGGCGCAGCACGGACTGCATAGCGGTCACCGCCGCGTCGAGCGCGACCCGTGCGGTCAGCGCGCTGGTGTGCGCCCGGTCGATCTCACCCAGGCTGATGCAGTCGAACGCCACCTGGGCGTCGTGAATGGCCGCCTCGAGCTCAGTCGCGGCTTCCTGAAGCACCGAGTCGTCGCCTGCGCCGTCCGAAGACACCATGAGATTCCCTTCCGTGGCTACCGGGTTAACAGGACCGGGCCTCTACCCGCCGGCATCACAATCATGTCCGGGCAGCCTGCTGCGGCGGATTGGACCTGAAGTCTGTGGCGGCGGGCGTGGAACATGCCTCCGTTCGGTGAGATAAAGGCCTTTATCCCGAACGGATGCGTGCTCAACCGCTCCGGCCGACGACTGCCGCGGCGGGGCGGCCGGCGGAGCGGACCACACAGCCGAGAAGTGGATCAGCGGGCGGCCGGGCGCAGCAGCGCGGCGATGCGGCCGGCATCCGGCGCGTCCTCGAGGTGGTCGAAGGCGTCGATCAGGCCGTCGACGGCGGGACCCGGTAGCACCGTCGCGGCGTTGGCGCGGAACTTGCCGATCCAGGCGTCCCGCGGCAACGGGTAGTTCCAGTGGCTCTGCGGCATGGTGACCGTCAGGGTGAACGTGCGGCCGTCCCGGCAGGCGATCGTCACCGGGTTGTTGGCGATGTCCGGGTTATCCGGCAGCGCGGACTCGGTGTAGGCCGTCGTCCGCGCCAACAGGTCCTGCACCGGCCCGCTGAACAGGATCTTCTCGTCAAAGAGGTCCGCGCTCAGCCGACGGTAGAGCACCGCCATCACCGCCATGTACTGCACGCTGAACTTCGCGTCGAGCTCGGAGCGGGGGAACTGACGGTCGAACCGCTTTCCCGGCACCGCGATGCGGATCGACTCGATGTCGCCGGCGGCGATGTCCTCGCCGGTGACGACGCCGAGGGCGGCCTCGAACGACTGGTGCAGGTAGTAGCCCGCCGGGTACATCTTGATGCCGATGCCGGGGCTCAACGGGTACCAGGTGGTGCCCAGGCTGGAGGTCAGCCGCCAGGTCTGCGGTGAGACCGTCGGGAAGAAGGCGGCGAAGAACGAGCGCTTCCCGTCGAACGCCGCGTCGGTGGCGGTGAACCCGTCGGCCGCCAGCAGGGCCGCCCGGACTCCGCTGCTCGCGGCCAGGCCGGCGTGCAGTGGCTTGACCATCGTTCCCGACTGGCCGTCGATTCCGCTGGCCATCGAGCTGGCGATGCCGAAGGCGGTCGCGGTCCGCGGGCCGCTCAGGCCAAGCAGCCTGCTCACGGCGGCGGCGGCGCCGAAGGTGCCGAACACGGCGGTCGGGTGCCAGCCGAACCGGCCGGAGACCGCCGAGTGGAGCCGGCCCATCACCTCGTAGCCCGCCGCCAGGGCGGCGATCAGGTCACGGCCGGAGCTGCGGTTGACCTCCGCCACGGCGAACGCGGCCGGGAAGATCGGCGCGCTCGGGTGGGCGCCCGGCAGCCACATGTCGTCGAAGTCGAGCGCGTGCCCGGCGGCGGCGTTGACGAACGCGGCGTCGGCCGCGCGGGCGGTGGCGGTCGTGCCCCACACCGACGCGTCCCCGGGCGCGTCGGCCAGGCGACGGACCGCTTGGACGGCGGGTTCGCCCGACCCGGCCAGGGCCACCCCGGTCAGGTCGAGGCACTGCCGGGCGATCCGCCGCACCAGCGCCGCGGGCAGCGCGGCGTAGTCGGCCGACGCGACGAAGTCGGCCAGCACGGCGGTCGTCGTCTTGCCGCTCACGGGCTGATCACCCGGACCGGGCGGCCGGCCATGAACGCGCGCACGTCCTCGGCCGCCTCGCGGTAGAACGAGGCGAAGGTGCCCGCGGTCACGTAGCCGAGGTGCGGGGTGAGGACGGTGCGCGGGGCCGACCTCAGCGGGTGGCCGGCCGGCAGCGGCTCCTCGTCGTACACGTCAAGTCCGGCTCCGGCGATGCGGCCTTCGGCCAGCGCGCTAAGCAGTGCGTCGGTGTCCACCAGGGGACCGCGGGACGTGTTCACGAGCAACGCGGTCCTTTTCATCGCGGCGATCTCGGCCGCGCCGACCAGCCCGCGGGTGCTGTCGCTGAGGATCATGTGGACCGACACCACGTCGGCGGTCGCGAACAGCTCGTGCTTGGCCACCAGCTCAGCGCCGCAGGCGGCGGCCCGCTCCGCGGTCAGGTGCGGGCTCCAGGCAATCGGCTTCATCCCGAAGGCGCGGGCGACGGTGGCGACCTGCTCGCCCAGCCGGCCGAGGCCGACCAGTCCGAGTACGGCCCCGTGCAAGTCCATCCCGACCGCCGGCTCCCAGCGGCCCGCGTGCATCGAGGCGTCCGCGGCGGGGATGTTCCTGGCCAGGGCGAGAATGAGGGACCAGGTCAGCTCGGGAGCGGCCCACTGCAGCCCCCGGGTGCCGCAGACCAGCACCCCGGCCGCGGCCGCGGCGGCCACGTCGAGCGCGCGGTTGCGCATGCCGGTTGTCACCACCAGCCGCAGGTTCGGCAGTGCCTTCAGCAGCGGGGCCTGCATCGGGGTCCGTTCCCGCATCAGCATCACGGCGTCGAATGGCGTCAACCGCGCGATGAGCTCGTCGGTGCCGCTGAGGTGATCAGTGAAGAGGGTCACGCCGGCCCCGGGGAGCGCGGTCCGCCAATCGACGAAGTCGCCTGCCGCGCCTTCCCAGTCGTCGAGTACCGCCAGCCGCAGCGTTGCGCGGTCAGCCGGCTCGGTCGGGAAGGCGGTCACTTCGCGCGGCGCCTTTCGATGAACGCGTTCATCCGGGTGGCGGCGTCGTCGCTCTCGTACAGCAGCCCCTGGGCCACCAGGTCGAAGACGGTGGTGTCGCGCTGGCCGAGGCGCAGCGCCAGCTTGCTCAGCTCGAGCGCGCGCCAGGACCGCCGGGCGATCGACGCGACCACGGCGTCGACGGTGGCGTCGAGTTCGGCCGCCGGGGTCAGCCGGTCGAGCAGGCCGCCCGCGAGAGCCGCCTCGGCTTCGATCACGTCGCCGAGGTAGATCAGGCGCCGGGCGACCGCCAGGCCCGCGAGGTTGGACACGCGGTGGTTCCCGCCTGCCCCGGCCATGATGCCGAGCGACGGCTCGGGCAGCGCGAAGCGGGCGGCCGGTGAGCCGACCCGCAGGTCGCAGGCCAGTGCCAGCTCGAGGCCGCCGCCGAAGGCAGGTCCGTCGATCGCCGCCACGGTCGGCCACCGGAACGACGCCAGCTGCTCGAACAGCCGCACGTTGACCGGGTCCAGCGCCTCTTCCACGCCGCGCTTGGCCAGGTCGCCGACGTCGGTCCCGGAGACGAAGATGCCGGGCGTGGTGGAGTGCAGCACCAGCACGGTCGGCCCGGCCGCCTGGACCTCCTCGAACGCCTGCCGCAGGGCCCGGCTGGCGGCGAGGTCGAGGGCGTTGCGCTTCTCCGGCCGGTGCACGCCGATCCAGGTCGCGTTCTCCCGCCGGGTGACCTGGACGGTTCCGGTACCGCTCACGAGCTGCGCCGGTCTTGGCCCTGGCGTCCGTAGAGCTCGCGGGCGATGAGCTTGATGCGGATCTCGGCCGCCTCGTTCATGTGCTGACTGGCGACCTCCCGGGCGCGCTCGCCGTCCTGGTTGCTGATCGCGTTGATCAGCTCGCGGTGCTGGGCGACCGACTCCTCCCAGCGGCCGGGGAAGCTCAGCGTCGTCGACGGCAGCTTGGTGATCTGCGCGGTGAGCCGGTTCTGCAGGTCCTGCAGGGTGGCGTTGTGGCAGGCGGCCGCCAGCGCCCGGTGGAACGTGGTATTGGCCGCCTGCAGCAGGGACGGGTCCTCGGCGCCGGTCAGCGCCTCGCCCTGGGCGGCGGCGGCATCCAGCCGGATCAGGTCGGTCTCGCTGCGCCGGTGGGCGGCGTCGAACGCGATCGCGCCTTCCAGGTAGACCCGCACCCGGTAGATGTCGATGGTCTCGTCGGCGGTGCGGTCGCGCACGAACAGAGACGACCCCTGTCGCTCGATCAGCCCGTCCTGCTCCAGGCGGGCCAGAGCTTCGCGGATCGGGGTCCGGCTAACGTCGAGCCGGGCGCACAGGTCAACCTCGGACAGCCGGGCGCCGGGGGGAAACTCCTCCTCGGCCAGCGCGGCGCGCAGGCGTTCGTACAAGGCAAGGTTCTTCGGCGTCGGCTGAACAGGATCCAATATGTGCTCCCGAGGCTGGTGGCAATGGGCTATCGGCATGGCTGTACAACTAGATCCTGGCCGTCAACTCGGCTGCCGACATCCGCCCAGTTCGTATACCTTCCGATGACACAGTATACGAGTTCACCTTTCTCGTATACACTGCCGCTTGGACCTGGGACGACTTCCCCACAGCGAGGCGGTGGTGACGGCGACGGAGAAAACAGTGTGGCCGGGTGAGACCCTGCGCGCGCTGCTAGCCGGGCCGGCGATCCTCGACCAGCCGGTCATCTGCGACCCGCTGGGCGCACGGTTCGCCGCCGACGCCGGCTACCAAGCGGTGGCGCTGGCCGGGTCCGCCATCGGGGCCCACCTGCCGCTGACGTCGGAGCTGTCCCTCGATGACATCGAGCGGGCCGCCGCCGCGGTCGTCCGCGCGTGCGGGCTGCCGGTGCTGCTCGACGCGGACATCGGCTGGGGCGGCACCGGCGACGTCCCCCGCGCGGTTGGCCGCCTGGAAGCGGCCGGCGTCGCCGCGGTCGTCGTCACCAGCCAGCACCTACCAGACCGGGTGCCGTTCAGCGACGCCGCCGAGCGCGGCCGCGGCCGCGCCGGGTTGCTCGGCCGGGTGCGCGCGGCCCGCGCCGCCCGCAAGAGCCTGCTGGTCATGGCCCGCTGCACGGTCCCGGCCGGCGGCGGCTACGACGATGCGCTGGCCGAGGCGGCGGGCCATGACCAGCAGGCT